>Ga0316202_10000559_pt1 | contig 38842 bp, 25 predicted proteins | sample 3monrhotite_MG_FD_204934 | JGI IMG/M metagenome (GOLD analysis project Ga0316202, IMG submission 204934) | Microbial mat bacterial communities from mineral coupon in-situ incubated in ocean water Damariscotta River, Maine, United States -... | ecosystem: Environmental > Aquatic > Marine >...
CCGCGCCGCTGCTGCGCGCACCGCTGGTCGGAGCGACCGCGCCGCTGCTGCGCGCACCGCTGGTCGGAGCGACCGCGCCGCTGCTGCGCGCACCGCTGGTCGGAGCGACCGCGCCGCTGCTGCGCGCACCGCTGGTCGGAGCGACCGCGCCGCTGCTGCGCGCGCCGCTGGTCGGAGCGACCGCGCCGCTGCTGCGCGCGCCGCTGGTCGGAGCGACCGCGCCGCTGCTACGTGCGCCACTGGTGGGCGCCACGGCGGCGAGCCCAAAAGAAGCGGCTCCAAAGATCAACACAAGGCTCAGCAAGATGCGCGACATGGAGGGACTCCTTCGAGTTGGTGCTACCCGGTTCCCTGAGAATAGGGGACCTCTGCAACCTCATCAAGGTAACGCCTGGGACTGTCAAAAGGTTCCCTGCTCAGTTAGCTAAGTCCTTTGTTCGTGTAGGATTCTCAGGTGAGCAGCCCCCCTCGCGTCCTCGTCGTGGCGCCCCTCTACCACACCGACCGCGGCGGCCTTGGCCGCCAAGCCGTCCTCTTGACCGAGCGGCTGGCGGATTTGGGCGCTCAACCCCTGGTCGCGACTCGCGCCATGACTGGCCTCCCGGCCCACGACTTTTCTCCTGGAGTCGAGCGCGCTGAGCTCCGCGCCGGTCGCCCCGAGATCCACAACTACGAGCGGCCGAACCTGGAGAACTTGGCCACGAGCCTTCGCTTCTCAGCTCGTCTGGTGGGCCTCATGGCGCGCCGGCGAGGCGACTACGACGTGATCCACGTGCACGGCGCTAGCCTCCCCTTCCTGATCGCCCTGCCTGCGGCCAAGCTCCTCCGGCGGCGCATCATAGGCAAGGTCGCGGCCCTCCACCAAGGCGTCGAGGCAGGTGACCTCGCAGGACACTACGGACCCCTCGGTCGGCTCCTGGCGTGGCTCGCGAGCCGGAGCGACGCCTTCGTGGCCACGACCGCCGAGATCGGGCAGGCCCTTGGCGCCGAGGGGGTTCCCCAGGAGCGGATCGCGCGGATCCCCAACTTCGTCGATACGCGGCGCTTCAAGCCTCTCCCTCGCGGCGAGCGGGAAGAGCTCCGGCGCGCGCGTGGTTGGGAGGAGCGAGTCGTCCTGATCCACTCAGGTCGCCTGAGCGAACGCAAGAACGCGGACGTTCTCTTGCGCGCCTTCGCGGCAGCGCGCCGCGCTTCGCCTGAGCGAGATCCGCTCTTGGTCTTCGCCGGCGACGGTCCCGAGCGGGAGCGCCTCGAGGCTCTGACCCGAGAGCTCGAGCTGGAAGGCGCCGTGGACTTCCTCGGCTTCCGCGACGCCATTGAAGGCGAGCTACAGGCCGCGGACCTTCTGGTCTTGGCGTCCCGGGTCGAGGGGCTGCCCAACGCCCTCCTGGAAGGAATGGCCTGCGGACTGCCTGCGGTCGTGACCCGAATCGGCGGCAGCCTGGAGGCCGCAGTCGAGGGAGAGACCGCCCTCTTCGTTCCTCCCAACGAGGAGGAGCCGCTCCGGGAGGCCCTCGAGGTCGCGATCGCGGACGAGGCCCTGCGAGCTCGGCTCGGGGCTGCGGCGGCGCAGCGGATCGAGGACTGCTTCACCTTGGACGCCGTCGCCCCGCGCTACATAGAGCTCTATCGGAGACTCTGCGAGCGCGCGGCCCCCTCAGGTGCCTCGCTTCGCTGAGGGGTCTGGTCGGCTGGCGATCCTGCCTCTCAGAGCTGTCCCGCGTATCTGGCCGCGGACGCCGTCCGGCCTAATGGCGGCGACGCCGCTTGCGCTTGGCGAGCTCCGGGAGGGTGCGCGCCCACTCCCGGAAGGCGGCGTCCGCCTCGAGGGTCTCGCGCCAAGGATCGTTCTTGATCGCCTTGAGGTAGCCTCGCCGGTCGGAGACGCCTCGGCGCTCAAACATGTCACGCGCGGACTTTAGCTGAGGGCTACTGGCGGCGGGGTCGCCTCGGAGGATCGCGACCTTGGCCCGGCGATAGTAGGAGTAGAAGCGTCGCCCGTCTCGAACGTCTCGGCTGCGCGTTCGGTCGAGGTCTGCGAAGGCGTAGTTGACGTGCGCCGTGCGCTCGGGGCCCTTGCTCAGGAGGGCGCGGTAGAGCGAGACCTCAGCCCGCAGGCCGTAGAGGCGAGCTCGATCGGTTCCGGGGCGGCCGCAGCGGAGGCCGTCACGAACCAGGCTGGCCAAGACCGCGTAGCAGCCAGCCCGCTTGGCGGCGGACGTGGTCTGGAGGGCGGCAGGGAGGACCCGCTTCTGTCCCTGATACGCGAGCGACTCCGCAGGGCGATCGATGGGGTCGAAGCCCGCCAGTCGACGGAGGGCCAGGCCAGCCTCTCCCCAGCGCCTTTCGTGGAGAGCGAGGTCGAGCGCGTCGACGTTGATCCACTCTCCCCAAGGTGCCGCGAGCAGAGCCCGGCTGAAGTCACCGGGATCGCGCAGGCTCTCGGGGTCAAGAAAGGGTCCCTCGTTGAGGACGGCGAAGCGCTCGAGGCAGACCCGCGAGCTGAGGTCGCAGTCTCGCCAGTAGCGGCGTTCCCCGGAGCCTGGGCGCGTGTCGCGGAGCTTGCGCTCACCCGTCTCGGTCACGAGCCCGCCCCAGAGCGGGGCGCGCGGGAAGGGGACTCGGTCCCGGAGCTCGAGGACTAGGGCTTGGCCGAAGCTGGCGCCACCCAGAGGGCGAGCCCAGAGGGCCTCTTGGATCGCGACCCGGTGGGGGAGGGGGTCGAGGTCCTGTTCGTCGGCCATTTCTGCGAGGGCCCAGGCGTAGGCCCCGCGACGCACGCGGGCGTCTTCGATTCCCGCCAGGACGGCTCGAACCTTGTCCAGGGTGAACTTTCGCTCGTCGACTCGCTGGAGGAGGATCGCAGCCGTCATTCGCGGGCCCCACGTCCCCTGTTGACTGGCCTCTTTGCAGCGCGCCAAGAGCTTCGTCCGCGCGGCGTCGCTGAAGCGCAGGAGCCCGCCCGAGTCGAGGGCCAAGCGCGAGAGTCGGAGCCCCCCCCGTGAGACCAAGCCGTCGAGGGCGGGCTCCGAGCTCGGGTCGAGGTTGAGCTCGCCGCGCCAGGGAGCTTGGCTCCAGGGGATCCCGGCTCGGGCGGCGGCCAAGTCTTGCCGGGCGAGGCCAGGCTCGCGTCCTAGGCGGACGAGACAGAGAGCGCGGACGAGGTGCGCGGCAGGGAGCGGCTCCGGGCTGCTGTTGATGGCGGCCCCGCAGGCGGCGACCGCGTGGCGGAGACTCTGGGTGTCTGGGCGCTCGCCGAGCAGTGACCGGAGCGCGTTCGCGAGCCAGCTTCCCGGGGTGTCGGGCTTCCAGCGGGGGGGCCGCGCGTCGGCCCCGGTCAGCGTCAGGAGGAGGAGCACAGAGTTGGTCGTGTCGGGGTGCTGGATCAGGTTCTCGGCCAGGAGTTCGAGGCTGGCCTGGGTCGAGGCGAAGCGCTCGACGGATTGCTCGTTGAGCGCCAAGAGCGCTCGGGTCAGGTCGACAGGCGGCGCTTGCCCAGAGGCGGCCTCCCTCAGGCGACCTTGGGTCAGGAGGGTCGCGCGCTCCACCGAGGAGACCCGCGCCGAGTTGTCCGTGCTGTAGTCGGCGGTCGTGACCTCGAGCCAGGCCTGGGCAGGGAGGTCTGCGCAGAGCCCCAAGTAGGCCTCGGCGGCGGCGCGCTCTCCGAGGAGCGCGAGGAGGCGGAGGGCCTCGACGCGGACTGCTGAGGGGATTGAACTCTCCAAGAGCGCGGCCCCGGCAGTGGCCAGTGCGCGAGCGGCTGCCTGGACGTCCTCGTGGGACGCGTCCAGCTCGGCGCAAGCCTTGGCGAGGGCGGCGCGGGCGCTGGCGACCTGCGCGGGGTCGCCGGCCAAAGGCCTCAAGACCTCGAGGGCGCGTTGCCGGAGGCCAGGCGCTCCGCTCTCGTGCTGTTCCGCGAGGGCGGCGCCGAGGGCGAGTTGGAGCCGGGGGTCGGAGCTCGGTTCGGCCGAGAGCGCCGCCGCGACCTGGCCCCATCCCGCGATCAGGTTCTCTCGAGCGAAGGTCGCGCTCCGCATTCGCGCGATGTCTGCGGGCAGACCTATCGACTGAAGCTCTTGAGCTTGGAGCTGGACCTCTACGAGCTTCCGCTCCGGCCCCGCTCGAGCTTCTTCGACGACCAGGCGGGCGCCGGGCAGGTCTCCGCTGAGGCGCAAGGCGCGAGCCAAGGCCAGGGCGGCGCGAGGCGGGTCGGCGGGCTGCCCAAGCCGCAGCAGGGTCAGGCTCCGGCTGGCTCCAGCCGAATCGAGGCCCATTTCAGCGAGAGCTAGCCATCGCTCTCCTCGGGCGAGGCAGGTCGCGAGGAGCGCTCGGACTCGAGAAGGGGGGAGGGGCAGGCCCTGGTCCATGGCCTGGGCCGCCAACGTGGTCGGGAGACCGGGGCCACGAGCCGAGGCCTCCTCGGCTGCGGCCTCCAACTCGGGGCTGGCCAACTTGACCTTGGCTTGGACCGCCGCCGCCAGCAAGAGCTTGGCCCAGGCGGCGTGACGAGCCCTGTCTAGCGTCCCTTTGGGACGAATTGCCTGCCAGGCTTCGGCCGCGTCGCGCGGCGAGCCGAGGCCGAGGTCGATCTGGAGCAAGAGGCTCGAGGCCTCGCCTCTGATCTGGGTGTCGAGGCCTGGCGACTTGGCGAGCTCACTGGCGCCGAGCTTAGCGCTCACGAGGTCTCCCTCAACGAGGGCTCGCGCCGCGCGGACCAGGGTCAGCCAATCCGGGCTGAGGCTTTGATCTTGCTCTGCGTCGTCGCCTTGGAGGGTAGCTAGCAGGGCGGCGGGACCCGGCTCGAGGCGGCTGAGGGCGCGGAGGCGTTGCTCTTCGTCTCCGGCCGCCTTAGCGGCGCGAGCCCAGGCGCGCGGGTCGAGGCCCTCGCCGGTCGGGCCGACTGCCTCGAGGGCCGCCTTCTCCTCTCCGCTCGCGATCAGGATCGCGGCGGCAGCAGGCCCCGGGTCTCGGCCTAGGAGGGCTCGGGCGGCAGGCGTGTCGCCGGCTTCGAAGAGTCGAAGCGCCTCCGGGAGGTCTCCCTCGTCCGAGACCGAGGCCGCAGGGCTAGGGGTCGCGCCCTCGCCGCGGCTGAGGAGCAGGGCGAACACGCCGAGGGCCAAGAGGCAGGCCACGCCCGTGAGGACGAGGAAGGCTGCCACCAGCGGGCGCGGCGCCGGCTCCGGCAGCTCGGCGGTCATGGCGGCTTGGAGGTCCTCGGACAAGGCGCTCGCGCTGGGGTGACGATCCGCCGGATCGACGCTCAAGGCGCGGTCGACGACGGGGCCGAGGCGGCGTCCCAGCTCGTCGTCGCCCAGGAGGACCGAGAGAGGGGCTGGGCGCTCTCCGCTCGCGAGGTTGGCCATCATCATGATGGTCGAGCCCTCGCCGTTGGCTGAACGTCCAGAGAGGGCGAAGTAGAGCAAGGCGCCGACGGCGTAGACGTCGGTGTAGGGGCCCGGCTCTCCATAGCCGGCGGGGTGAATCTGCTCTGGCGCCATGTAGGCCGGAGTCCCCACGACCTCGCCGGTCATCGTGAGTCGCTCCCGACCGGAGGAGCCTGAGAAGCGAGCCAAGCCGAAGTCAGCGAGGAGCGCTCGCTCGCCGTCGGCGTCGATCAGTATGTTGCCGGGCTTGATGTCGCGGTGAATCAGCCCCAGCTCGTGGGCGTAGCCGAGGGCTGAGGTGACTTGGAGCACATAGCTCACGACCTTCTCCGGCGAGAGCCCGCGCTTGAGGACCTGCTCGAGGTCCTCTCCCTCGACGTAGTCCATGGCCAGGTAGGGACGCCCATCGGGGAGGGTCCCCGCGCTCGCCAGGCCGACGACGCCTGGGTGGGTCCCGACCTTGGTCAGGGCCTCGACCTCGCGCTCGAAGCGGGCCCGATCGGTGTCGTCTTCGAGACCCTCAGCCAGGACCTTGATCGCGACCCGCGAGCGGCGCTGGGGGTCTCGCGCGAGATAGACGGCGCCCATGGCACCGCGCCCGAGCTCGCGCTCGAGGTGATAGGGCCCGATCCAGCCAAGGGAGGGGTCCACGCTCAGCTGCGCTTCAGGGATCGAGGCTTCGGAGGTCGTGAGAGCCGCACCCCTTCAGAGTGCGTCCCGAGCACGGATCGCGCAAGGAAGTGTCGCGGCTCGGACGGATCAGCACTTTCGAGCGCCCGCGCCTCAGCCAGAAGGCTAGCGACCGGGGAGCTGAAGGTGGACCGAGGTCCCCGCGCCGTCGCCGCCCTTGAGCCAGGCTTCGAGCTCACGAGCCAAGGCGTCTGCGCTCTCGTGGCGGTGTTCGGGCTCGAAGTCGAGGGCCTTGAGGCAGATCGCCTCCAGGTCGGGGTCAATGTCCTCGGTCCAGACTCGCGGCGGATCGACGCGACCGGACTGAACCTGGCGAATGATCTTGCTGATGTTCTTGCCCGCGATCGGCGGTCGGAGAGTCAGGACGGCGTAGAGGAGCCCGCCCAGCCCATAGACATCGGCGGCGGGGCCGGCGCGCTTACTGTCGACGAGCTGCTCGGGGGCCATGTAGTTGGGCGTGCCCATGGCCATTCCGGTGAGCGTGATCTTGCTCCCCGACTCCTTGGCGATCCCGAAGTCGGTCAGGCGGACCTGGTGTCCCTTCGTGACGAGGACGTTGTCGGGCTTGAGGTCGCGGTGGATAACGCCCTGCTCATGAGCGTAGTGAACGGCCCGCGCGACTCTGGCCACGAGCTTGACCCCTATCCGGCGCTCGAGCCCTTCGCGGAGCGCGGTCGTGAGCGGGACGCCGTCTACGTAGTCCATGGCGAGGAAGAGCACGCTCGGGCCAGCCACGCCCCAGTCTCGGACCTTGACGATGGCTGGGTAGTCGCCGAGCTTCGCGGCCAAGCGAGCCTCGCGTTCGAAGCGGGCCTTGACCTCCTCCTCGGTGAACCCGTGGATCACCTTGAGGGCGACCTCGCGGCCGTCGTCTATGCAGGTCGCCTTGTAGACGACGCCCATTCCGCCGCGCCCGATCTCCTCGCCCACGGTGTAGCGACCGACTCGTTGCGGCGTCGGCGCGTTCTCTTGGGCGACCAAACTGGCGGGAGGGAGCCCGATCGCGGTCCGCGAGCCCGTGGGCGGGGTCGCGCTCTGAATCTGAGTCTGGACGGCAGCCTCAGGAGCCGGGACCAGGATCGAGAGGGAGTATTCGTGGCCGAGGACGAGCAGGTCTCCGGCCTTGGCGACGCCGGAGCCTTGGACGCGCTCGCCGTTTATGAAGGTCCCGTAGCTGCTGGTGTCGCTGACCGTGACTCGCCCGTCGGGAGACAAGCGGAGCTCACAGTGCCGCCTAGAGACGTGCGGGTCTTGGCAGGCAATGTCCACCACGTGCCCGACGTCGAGCCGGCCGACCGTCAGGGCGCGCTCGGGGGTGCACTGATAGCGGAGACCGGTCTGAGGATCCTCGACCTCGAGGCTCACTCCTGATCCACCTGGTAGATCACTGGGTGGCAGCCCTGACTGAGCCCCGTTGACTCCCACACGAACACGCCGACCTGCTGGGTGGCGTAGTGCTGGTAGGGGTCGATCACGATGGCGACGTGGTGGGGCTGGCTGAAGAAGCTCTTGTGGATGAACACGTCGTGGGGGCTGAGGAACACCGAGTGGCGCGGGTGGGTGTGGTACCAACCCAGGATCAGCTTGTTGGGGAAGCGCTTCTCGCGCTCCTTGTGGAAGGCCTTGAGCGCGACGTTGTCGAAGGTCAGGCTGATGGCCTCGCTCTTGGCCTCGAGAGCAGGAAAGGCCACGTCGATGTCTAGGAAGCGCTGACCGCGGGAGACGTGGTAGCCGCCGAGGAGGAACCCGCCGACCTCGAGGGCTCCCCCGATCTGGGCGTGCTTGCCCATCGCGGCCATGGCCTCGATCCGGACATAGACCAAGAGCTCGTCTGAGTGGATCATGCCCATGTCGACGATGGCGGTGTGCGGCCGCTCGCCTGGAGGGAGGCGGAGAGTCGGCCTGGGGGCGTCTGCCTCCTTGACCTTGATCTCCACCTTCCCTCCTCTGACCCAGGGGCCCTGACCTGCCCGCAAAGCGGGCGAGGGCTCTTAGCCCTTGGGCTTGGGCCGGATCGAGATCCGGACCTCGGGGGGCCGCAGGCTGCGCTGATCGACTGGGAAGTGCTGACGGTTCTTGTCAGCCCAGTTCGCGGACTTGCGATCCAGCGGCGACTTGACGTTGAACTTGTCCATCCGAATCATGTCGCCGAGCTCGATCACGAAGTCCGCTAGGGACCACGCGGGCGACCACTGCTGGCTGTGGCAAACTGCCTGGCCGCGAATGTTCGGGTGGAAGATCGGCGTCAACCACGTCACGTCCGGTGGCTCAGAGGGGTAGTAGCTCCCCAACTTGAGCTCGAACTGGTGGATCGAGGTTTGGACAGCCCGATCGCCGTCCAGCTTGAGGCCCGTGAGCGTGATCGTGAACTTGTAGTAGGTAGGCGGCTTTCCCCGATGATCGAACTTGATGAGCGAGCTCCGGCCTTGCGTTAGCCGGACCAGCTCCTCGAAGTCCTTCTGGAGGCGAACCTTCTTGCGTGGTCCCACGGACTATCCAGCGACGAAGGTCGAGGTCAGCAACAGCACGTCTCCTGACTTGGTGCTGGCGCTGCCGAGGGTATCGGCCTCCTTGTATTCACGGCCGGTCCGCTTGTTCGAGAGCTCGTAGGCGACCTGGTTCCCGTCGGGACCGGTCAGGGGGAGCCCCAGCTCCTTGACCAGAGCGGGTAGGAGCTCGGAGATCCCGTGATCGTCGGGGAGCTCGACGTCGAATTCTTGGTTCGTGTCGGCGCGGACAAGGGTGACGGAAATCTGAGACATAGCGTGCTACTCCGCTCTTAGAAGAACTTCGAAAGGTCACCGGTGAGCTCGAACAGCTCCTCTCGCTCACCTTCGGCGCACACGCCTTTGATGATATGGAGAGCAGGCAGGCCGAGTTCGGCGAGGGTCTTGTGGCCGAGGCCTTCGCTACCGTCGAACTGGGAGCGGAGGTCGGGGGCCATTGGTTCGTCGCAGCCCGGGCAGCGGGCTTCGTCTTCGGTGAGGTCGCCGGCCATGGCCAGGACCTCACGCTTTTGGTCGCAGGGCGCGCAGCTGAGCCCAATGATCAGCTCGCGGTCGCCGTCGAGGCTCAGGATCGCGCCTGAGCCGAGGCGCTTGCGGATCGACTTCAGGAGGTCGTCGAGGGTGTTCGTCTCGGCGCTGAGGGGCGTCTCGTGGACCTTCTGCCCCTCGAGGCACTCGAGCCACCCATGGGCGGGGCAGTCCTCGCTGATGCTGATCTCGTAGTCGAAGAACACGTCAGACATCCCGTAGAGGCCGAGCCGGCGACCGGCAGGGATCCGGAGGCCGTGGATCAGGCGGACCGCGATTTGGGACTGAATGCCTGAGGCTATGGCCGCCGTGGTCGGGGCCGTCGGGACCTTGCCGCCGAAATCAACCTCGCTCCGGCTGAGCTTGAGGCAGCTCTGACGGCGACGGAATTCCTTGCGGTCAGCGTCCTTGAGTCGGCACTCGTAGCAGGCGCTCTCGGGAGGCGTGAAGGTGTAGACGTCGCCGTTGACCGTGTCGAGGCCAGCGTCGATGGACGGCTTCCCGAGGCGGTAGGCGTGGCGCGAGAGGTAGACCCGGGCCGCGATGTTGTCGAGGCAGCCGAGGACGACCGCAGAGCGGCGCACGACGCCGAGGCCCAGCGAGTAGCGGAGATCGCCTTGAATCGGGATCGCGACCGTGTCGGGGTTGAGCTCTTGGGCGCGCTCGCAGGCGACCTCGGCCTTTTGTCGGCCGACGTCGTGCTGGCGGAACAAGACGGAGCGAGTCAGGTTGCTGGTCTCGATCCCGTCCATGTCGAGCACGATCAAGCGCCCCACGCCGAGGAGCGCGAGGTTCTTGATGGCCTCGTTTCCGAGAGCGCCGGCGCCAGCCACGATGACCGTGGTCTTGGCGAGGAGCTCTTGGTCCCACCACTTGATGAGCCGGAGCCGGTGGTAGCGATCCTCTACGAGGTCGTCGCCGAGGATCTGAATCTTGCCGTCGCCTGCGGCCGCGGGCTTAGCGTCCCCGGGTTTCTCCGGGTCGTCGCCACGCTTGTCGAGGACTTTGATTTCGAACGCCATGAGGCCCGAAGATACCAGGCAACTTCAAGACCGGGGGAGCCAGACCGGGAGAGGATAGGGATCCCAGCAGATGTCCAGCTAAAACCGAGTCGGGCCCCGATCTGGCACAATGCAGGCTCAGCCTCCGAACGAGTCGAGCGCCATGAAACACGACCCCAAAGCTGAGCGCGAACGCCTGACCAACCTCCTGGGGGAGGTCAAGTTCAGCGAGCGCCAGCTCGAGAAGACCCGCCTCTTGTTGCCGGCGCTCGAGGCCAAAGCCCGTCAGGCCCTCGTAGCGGGCAAGCGGGACCTGGCCCTCCGATACGCGACTCAAATGGAGGAGCAGAAGGACGCCCTCAAGCTCGCCGAGCAGAAGGTCGCCCTCGCCAAGCACGCCCTCGAGACCGCCAAGCGCCAGGGAGGCGAGCTGAAGGAGGCCTTCAAGCGCAAGGATCTCGCCGACAACATGGGCAAGATCGCCGAGCTCGTGACCAAGGTCGAGGACGCCGACGACATGCTGGCCCAGGTCGAGCGAGAGACGGCGATCAACGAGGCCAAGGTCGAGATGGCGATGGACGCCGCCGCCCTCGAGGCGCCCCTGACTCCCCTCAGCAACGCCGAGGCGATCTTGGCTGAGCTCGAGCGCGACGGCCGCACGGCGTCACCTGTGGACACGGATCCCCCCCGGCGCTCGGCTGAGGACATCCTCAAAGAGTTCGAGTGAGCGACTCCCCTCCGACTGCCCCGGAGGAGGTGGAGGCGCCAGTGCCCTCCCCGCAGGCTCAGGCCGCGCCTCCAGATCCAGGGAGCTGGGAGCCCGCCCCGGGGTTAGGCGAGCGTCTCTCAGCCCCCCTCCGAAGAGTCGTGAAGGTCGCAGGGGCCTGTGTCGTCGCCCTCGCGATCAGTTCGCAGCTCCTGTGGGCGATACCGGCCTGGCTCGTCTCGCAGCGCCCCGGCTTCGAGGCTCTCCGCCAGGGCGTCGAGGCGGACCGCGGCTACCAACAGGCCCTCTGGGGCCCCGTCGAGGCTGACGCTTGGCCCGAGACCTACCTCCTCCCAGAGGACCCGGCGGGGCTCGAGCGCTACACGCTGATCGCCCACGGACCCGGGGGCTCGATCCGAATCGAGGGCCACGTCAAGGAGGGCCAGGTCGTGCACATGCGCTCCCGCGGAGTCGCCGACTGGCGCAGCGCCTGGCGCGCTCGCAAAGCGGCCCGCTAGTCAGCTTTCAGCGGCTTCGGCGCAGTCGCAGGGATTTACGTACTCAAGGTAGTCACAGTGCACTTCGTAGCGAAGCGTGTAGGACGCAATCGATCTGTCATGGAAGATGTCATAGCTCGTCCCGGTTCGCTTCTCTCGTAGTCCTTTGCTGAACTCCTTCAGGAGCTTTCGTCGGAAAGCGCGAACAAGGGCGCGTGCCTTATCGCTCGGATCAAGTGGAGGGCGAACCTTGGACACCTCTAAGAGTGACCCCAACTCTCTCCCCCCAACAATCTTGATGAGGTCAGAAGACTCGCGGATCAAGAAATCAAGGTCGTCCTGGCAAGCTGGCGAACCTCCTACGGAGAGCACCGTGTCTTGAAACCTGCCTTCATCGAGTTGCTTCTGGAGGTCCGAAGGAAGGGGCGCAGTCGAAAGAAAGGAGCTGGGCGGGCCCCATGCTCGGTGAACGACCGTGAAGGGATGGCGGAGTGATAGCTCACGCAGAATCTCAGCTGTACGCTCTCTTGAAGCGACGAACTCAAAGGGCTTCATAGTGGTCTTGCTCCAACTGCGACTAGGGGGAAATCTCCGAACGAAAGAAGGGCCGTCGCAAGGCGACGACCCTTCGTTCTTTGAGCCTCGGCTCGACGCGTCTCAGTCGTCGAAGGCGTTGAGGAGGGCGCCGGTGCCCGTCCCCGGGGTGCTGCCGCTGCTCGCGCTGCCCGACCCGCCGCTCGTGGTGGTGGGGTTGAAGGGAGCCGAGGGCGGGAAGTAGCTGTCCTCGCCATCAGCCTCGGCCAGGTAGGCCGCCGAGCTGATGTCGTCGGCCGGGATCCAACCGAACTTGTCGAGGGCGCGCTCGGTGTAGTAGTCGTTGCTGAGCGAGCTCTCGTTGAGATAGAAGTCGTCCCACTTGATCCGCTTGCCAGCCTTGACGTCGCGCTCGTCGTAGTAGTTCTTGGTCGGGAACTTCACGATGAACATGAACTTGACGACGTTCTTGTCCTTGGGGTGCGTCTGCGGGTAGTTGCCGACGGCGAAGCTGTGCGACTTGCTGATCTCGTAGCTCATGGCCACGATCGGCGAGTAGGCGCCGCGCACGGAGTAGCGCTTGGCGATCTGCTGTGCCTGAGGCGAGAAGAAGTGCGTCGGGCCCCAGTTGGTGTGGCGATCGAGGGCCGTGCAGAGGCGCGCCATGCGGAGCTTGAAGGTCGCGTCGGCGTTGCTGTCGCTGTCGTCGAAGACCTGATCGACCTCGAAGGCCGAGCGGTTGCTGTTGCGGACCGTGAACACGGTGTTGAAGCCCCAGTCGCGCCAGGGACCGCGGACGATCTTGCCGTCGCTGTTGCGGCGACCGACCAAGCGGTAGGGACGCAGGCCGTGGACGGCTGTGTTGGTGACGCCGCCCGCAGCGACCTCGGTGCCCTTGAGCGCCTGGCTTCCGAGGCCGATGTCACCCTGACCCATCTTGTTCTCGAACAAGGAGTACTCCGCCACGCCGTCGTCGTTGACGTCGGTGTTGTGGACGTAGAGGTGAGGACCGCCGCCCGGCTCGCTGGCCTTGCGCATGTGCTCGTGGTGCTCGTTGGGATAGAAGAGGTAGGCCGCCATCAGCTCCTTGCTCTTCTTGTAGCGAGAGGCGAAGGGGTGCTGGTAGTAGGTCGGGTCGAAGGTCAAGTTCGACTTGCGGATCTGGGTCTGAGCCATCCGGGCCGCGTCGCGCGAGTTCCAGATGAACGAGTTGCACTCGAACCAGTTGGCCTTGAAGTTCTTGTGTCCGCGGAAGTCATACATGTAGCCGAGGTCAGGGCCCTCGGGGTCTGAGTCGCACTTGTCCGCGATGTACTGCTGAAGGCCCGCCTCGTAAACGTCGATGCTGTAGGGCTTCTCAGGACCAGCCAGCCACTCCTCGAAGAGGTAGCGCATCTCCGCGTGGGTCCAGGGCTTGACCGAGTTGTCGACCCGGTTCGCGCGCGAGTGGCCGACCTCGTTCCAGTTGTAGTTGAAGCGAGTCGGGTTCGGGTTCAGGCGGTTCTGACGGTCCGTGTAGACCTTCTTCATGATCGTGCGCATCCGGCTGTAGCCGTCTCCGCTCAAGCTATCGAAGGGGTGCTCGGGGTCTATGGCGCCCTGGGCTCCGCTCTGGTTGACCGGCGTGTGGTACGCCAGGACCTCGAGCTTCTTCTGGATCATGTAGGGGTAGTCGCGACACTCGCCGAGGAGCGTCTTTATGAAGTTCTCGTAGTTGGCCTGAGCGACGCGAGCGTCGATCTCGGCCAGCTTGGTCGCCTTCTCGGGGTCGCTGTCGGGCTTCTCCCACCAGTGGCTGTGGAGGCCCTTCTGGCCGCTCCAGCTGTTGTCGCCGTCGAGCTCGTAGATCCGAACGTGGTCGCCGTAGCTCATCGTCGAGCGCGAGACCCCTTCGATGGAGGCGCGAGCGGCCTTGATCAGGGGGTGGTCCCAGTTGACGTCCGTCACGAAGGGCGGCTGATCGACGTAGGTGCAGAACGCCGAGTCGTAAATGACTGGGTCCGCCATTTTGGGGATCCGGTTGCGGATGGGCGGGTCGCCGTCGGCGACCTGACCTCCCAGCATCATCGCGCCAACGAACGCGGAACCGCAGACCAGTGCCTTGAAAACGGGCTTCATGCAGACCCCTTGAGTGGAGACAGAGCTCGGGTGAGACCCAGGGTTTAGCACTTTGGGGGCCACCCGCGCGAGTCAATTCCAGCGCAGGACTTAGGACGAGGCCTGAGACCGAAATACCGGGATACGTCTCAGGTGTGGTTCGGCCGGGCGAGACGAAAACTAGGGGGAAAGAGTCCTCCCCCGCTCGTTCCTTACGCGAGCTCCCCCTCCGGGTGCTCCGCGCCCAAGGGGGGGAGTTCCTTCCCCTTGATCCCCCTGATGTGCTTGCTCGCTCGCTTCGCTCGCATTGAGGACTCGCTTCGCTCGGATGCTTCGTGCTCGGGTCGCTCTATCGCGGGAGTCCTCCCTGATTCGAGCTTCGCCTTGGCTCTTAGCCGACCAAGATCAGAGGTCCCCTAGAAGGAGGGCTTGCCCGTGCCGAAGACCTGGGTCCAATAGGTGCCGCTCTTGGCGACGCCGGCGACCCAGAAGCCCTTGAGGATCATGTTCCGGTGGTGACCCGAGGAGTTGTACCAGCCGCCGTGGACGCTGAGGGCCGTCGGGTAGCCGAAGGCCACGTTCTCGCCGACGCCGTCGTTGTAGCCCTCGATCCGGGCCCGGAGCATGGGCGTCCGGCGGGCCGGGTCTGGCTCGTCGTGGCTCATGTTGCCGGCTGACTCCATCCAGCTCGAGTGCTTGGCGGCGCAGCGGAAGAGGCGGTCGTCGGCGGCTAGGGCGTGGCGTCCGAGCATGATCCGGTAGTCGTTGAGGATCCGGAGCTGCTCGCGGCCGGGCTCGGGGAGCTGGGCTTGGTTGGCGTTGTACTTCTTGACCTTCTCGTCGTACTCGTAGGCCTTCTTCTGCTCCGGGGTCAGGTTCAGGTTCCGGCAGCCGATCCGCTTGTAGAGGGCGTCCTCCATGTCCTTCTTGCTCGGGCCGCGGTCCTTGCCCTTGGCGGCGAGCTCGGTCATCCAGGGCTCGCTGAGCTCCAAGACGTCCATGCAGACCTTGACCTCGGGGTCCTCGAACACGGGGGGGAGGCCGTCCCAGAAGTCCTTGAGGGCCTTGACCTTCTCGTCGACGGTCGGCTGGCCGGCGCGACCGTGGTCGGCGTCGGGGTAGATGCTCGGGTCCTCGATCACGCGCAGGGCCTCGGCCTGGAGCGCCTCGAGCTTGGCCCGGCGGGCCAGGATCAGCTTCGGCTTGCAGGCGGCCTTGATGGCCTTCTCAATGGTCTTGCCCATCCGCTTGCGGAGCTTGGAGAGAGTCCGAATCGTCGTCTTGCGACCCTTGCTAGCGTCCTTGTCGACCACGCCGCCCAGGGTCCGGGTGACCTCGCTGTAGGCCATGGCCAGCTGGTCCGGATCGGGGATCCGCTTGCCGGCGACCTTGCCCAGGGCGTCGTTGGCAGCCTTGAGCTCTTCAGCTGAGCCGCCGCCGGCGCCCGGGAGATCGATCTTGGTGTCGGGGTCGTAGAAGCGCCGCATCAGGCTGTCGAGGGTCTTCTCGGACATCCCGAAGAAGGCGCTCAGCTTGGGGTTCTGGCGGTTGTAGGCCGCCTGGAGGAACTGGACGAAGTCCCCGCGGTAGCGGCCGCCGTCGAAGTGGCAGAGGAAGTAGACGACGGCGCCAGCGCCGCGGTAGTTCTTGGAGATGTCGCCGGAGTCCCAGTCAGCGCCGGTCCGGAACTTGAGCATGTCGAGGAGCTTGTGCTCGTCGTGGCTCGAGCGCTCGCGGCCCTGGTAGGCCACGATCCGCTGATGGTTTCCGCGCTCGCCGAGGGTCAGGACGCCGTTCTTGAAGAAGGCGTTCTCGAGGTAAACGGCGGCCCCTTCAGCCAGCCAAGCGTCGCCGCCGCCTGGCGAGGTCTCGCCCAGGATCTGGTGAACGATCTCGTGCTGGAGGACGGTCCAGCCGCCGGTGGCGTAGAAGAAGCTCGCGCCGCGGCCGCCGGAGTAGAAGCCCGCTGCCCAGTCCGTGGGCGGGTTGGCGTGGCTCTTGAACTGGTCTTGGGTCCGGTAGTAGTTGACCGTCAGCTGCTTGCTGGCCTTCATGCCGAAGATCAGCTTGGTCCCGCCCTTGTCCATGAAGAACAGGTCGTAGAGGCGGAAGAGCTGGAGGTAGAAGGCCTCGAGGCGCTCAGAGACCCGGGCCGTGTTCTTGAGGTCGGCCGTCGAGCGCAGGATGAAGTGCTCGGTCTTGATCACCCAGGGGTCGTCAGGGTTCTGGTGCCGCTGGTTAGCGTCCGCGAGGGACACCCAGCTGTTGCTCGTGGGGTCGAAGACCTCGCCCTTGGCATAGCGATCCGGGCTGTCGAACTTCTCCCAGCAGTAGTCGCTCGACCACTGGAAGCCGGCCTTCATCCGCTCGGCGTCGAAGCGACGCAGCCAGCGGCCGTTGACCTTGAGGTGCCCGAGGCCCTTGTGGGCCTTGTCGTTCTCGGGGTCGAGCTGAAGCACGTATTGGAAGAGGTCGAAGGCCAGGCCCGGCTCGCCCGCGGCGTCGGCCTTGACGACGGCGGCCAAGGACTTGTTGACCGCCTCCTTGATGACGTTCTCGAGCTGCTTCTCGTAGGCCTTGGTCAGGCCGCCCAGCTTCTTCTCGTCGACCTTGTGTTGGATCCGATCGAGGCGGTCCTTGAGGCGGGCGCCCGCGACGGGGTCGCCGGCTCGCTCGACGCCGCGCGAGAACATGGCGCTGAGGTCTGCCTTGACGGCGTCAGGAGCGAAGGTCTTCTTCTCCATCCAGCTCAGGAGGCCACCGAAGCCCTTGACCACCATGCCCATCCGCTTGGCGGCGAACTCCTCGACGGCCTCGCGGGCCAGGGCGCGTCCGGCGCGACCCTTCTCGCGCGCGCGGTCCTTGCCGCTGCCGGCGCCCGCCGTCAGGCGGAGCAGGCCGCGAAGCTTGGCTCGCCAAGCCTCGTAGCCGTTCTTGGCGCACCAACGGTCCAGCTCACGGAGGGTGTTGGGTCCCGTGGCGCGGAGGTAGGCCCCGTTGAAGTAGAGCTCGTGGTGGCGCTTGAGGTCTGGGAGGAGCTCGGCCTCCTTCTTGAACACCCGGTTGTGCTCTTCGAAGTACTCCACGATCTCGCGGCAGGTCTCGAAGCTGCCCCGCGCCAGGGACTCGGTGTCCTTGAGGAGCGAGTGGAACTCGGCCACGACCGAGGCCGGGTCCTTGGTCTTGCGGTATTCGCGCTCCAGGTTTTGGAAGCGCTCTTGCCAGGTCTTGCCCCAGTCGCGCCCGCCGGTGGCTCCGCCCGTGGGGCCGGGGACGACGCGGCGGCGAACGATGGGTCCGCCCTTGGCGGCCTCTTTGGCGCGCGCCTCGAAGGCCGAGACGACCTCGGGGCGACCGAGGAAGCCGACCATGGCCTTGAACCAGCTGTCGCTGGCGTAGCGGCTCGTCTGGAAGGCCGACTTGGCGCGCTTGAGGTCGCCGCGCTGGGCGGCGTGGTCCGCCAGGCGAATGCTCTCCTCGTAGGCTCGCGCCACGCGCAGGAGCTGCTTGAAGCGAGCCAGGATCCCCGACCAGCGCTTCCAGCGCTCGGTCTCGCGGAGCGACTCAGGGAAGCGGTCGCAGGCTGAGAGGATCGAGGTGTAGCCGCCGACGCCCAGGATGGGGTGCAGGTCAGGGGAGCTGACCAGGGTCGCGATCTTGTCGGCGGTCTTCTCGCTCGAGCTGACCTTGGCCAGCTCGTCGCTGACCTGGGTCCTGAGGTTCACGCCGCGGTGCAACTCGGCGCCGAGCTGGAGCTCGCTCCGCGGCTGCTGGAGGCAGAGGCGGAGGATCGACTCGAAGTCGTCGGCCAGGCTGCTCCAGGCCGAGTCGGCCTCGTCGCTCTTGTCGATCTTGGGCGGGGGCTGGGCGCCGCCCTTGCCTGAGACGCGGGCCAGTTCGTCGGCGAGTCGCTCGAGGACGCGCCCCTCGCTGACCATCATTCGCTCGCGGCGGAGGTCCTTGACGAGGTGCTCGAGGGTCTTGACGAGGTCGTCGCGGGCCGAGCCCTGGGGCTTGCTCTTGAGCGCGGCCACGCCGCGTCGGAGCTTGTCCATCTTGGCCGTGACCGGGTTGACCTTCACGACCGGGGTCTTGCTCGCGACCTCCACGGGCCCGTCGGTGTCGCTCTTGGTCAGTCCTCGGAGGACGAGGAGGAACACGACCAGCATCGGGACCACGATCAGGCCGGCGACGGCGCCGCTCTTGCCACCACCGCGACGCTTCCGGGGAGCGTTCCAGGTCGCGGACGAACCACCGCGCTTCTTGGGCCCGCTGGCGGCCGCGGCCTCGTCGGCGGCGTGGACGGGCATCCGCTCCGAAGGCAGGGGGTCTATCGCGCTCTCGCTGAGGGCGCTGGCCTCGGGGTCGGTGACCTCGCCGAGATCGCTCACGGCGCTGATGGCGCTGATGGCGCTGATGGCGCTGACGTCGCTGGGACCCTCGTTGCCGCCCGCCGAGGCAGGCTCGGGCTTGGGAGCGTCGGACTTAGGGGGTTGGTATCCGGTCCGCTCGAGGATCTCGAGGACCTGGATGTCGGTCAGCATCTTTTCGCGCCGACCGACTTCGATCACGTCGACATCGCTGCCTGCGCGCTTGAGGCGCATTTGCTCTTCGAGGGCGGCCTTGACCTGATCAGGGGTTAGGTACCCCTGCATGATCAAGAACGCGGTCAGCCTGCGTTCGTCCATGAAAGCGCTCTCACTGCGTTGGGCGCGGTAGTGCCCCAATCCTCTGGGGTCTATACGTCCAGAGCAAGGGCGCACTCTGCCACAAGGAGGTAATAGCCGGCGAGCTCAGCTCGCCCTCAGGCCCCCGGTCCGAACAAGCGAGCGCTCGGATCTCCCCAGTGTTGGTAGGCCAGCCAGTGGACGAGCCCGGCTGGGCGGAGCGCGTTCCGGGCGTCGCTGAGGGCGCCCCCGAGGGTCTTGCCGAGGCAGAGGGCCTCGTAGAAGGCGACGGCGAACTCACGGGCGTGGCGGTCCTCGACGTCCCAGAGCGAGCCTATGACGTTCTGGGCCCCGCCCAGGAGGAAGGCCCGCGGGAAGGCGACGCCGCCTTGGGGTCCGCAAGAGTTGAGGACGACGAGGCGGGCCGAGAGGTGCAGCTGGCTGATCTCGGCCGGCGTCAGCTCTCCGTCGCTCAGCTCCCAGGTCGGTCCAGCGCTTGTGGTGTGGCCGCACCAGTGGATCAGGGCAGCTCCCGGGAGGGCTGCTTCTAGGGCCGAGCGAGTCGCCCGGGCTCCAGCCAAGAGGGTCAGCCTCACGCGGGGGCCCGCTCGCCGCCAGAGGAGGTCGACGAGCTCGCGGGCTTCGGCTTCGCTGGCCGGGAGGGAGCGTGGGTCGCCTGCGGCCAAGAGCATGGGGAGGGCACCGCCTGGGGGGCCGAGGGGCGGAGGAGCGCTGCCCGCGACGCGGCTCACGAGGTGCCGCGAGACGGTCCGCTCGGCCAGGAAGCTGCTCCCGTCGTGCGCGAGCTCTAGGGGGAGCCAGGCAATGTCCTCGTCCAGCTCGAGGCGAACCGAGCGGGCGCTGCCCTCATGCAGGAGGGCTTGGACCGGCTGGGGGAGGCTGCGCCAGAGCTGCTCTCCGAGGGCTAGGAGGTCGCCCTCGAGGTCCCGCAGCCGGCGCAGAGCGCCCTGGCGAAGGGTCTGGAGCGACTGCGCCAAGTCGGAGGGCAGGGCGGCGCTGAACACGCTCGCGAGGGGGGCGCTGGGCCCCGTGGTGCTCGGGGCCACGGTGAAGCCGCCGCCAGCAGCCCCGATCCGGAGCACGAGGGGCGTGTTGGCTTGGGCGCCTCGGCGGAGGGCTGCCTCGAAGAACTCCAGAAAAGCGCCGGGGTCGAGGAGGGCGATCACCACGCGTCGAATCGAGGAGGGCCCGCGCAGGAATGCCACGATCTCGTCGACCATGGCCTGACACGAGGCCTCGACGCCGATGTTGGTGGCGCGGACGCCGAAGGCCGGGAAGGCGATGGACTGGAGGCCGAGGCCGGCTGCGAGGGCGAGCGAGGAGCGGACGGCGCCTCGGAGGATCTCAAGTGTCGTCCAGTGACCCGCTTCGGTCTTGACGACGGCCGCGGCGTGGACGATCCACTTGGCGGGGAGGTGGGCGGCCGGGGTGACCACGGCCTGGCCGGGCTCGATCGGGCCCAAGCGGGTCAGGGTCGCGGCGACGGCGTCTCCCTCCACGGCGCGGATCGCGCCCGAGACGCTGGCGCCACCAGCGTGATCCATGATCAGGTCGCTGTTCTCGCTGCTGACGATGGCGTCGACCTCGACGCGCGTGATATCGCCGAGGTGGATCTGGAGTTCTCGTCCCAAGACTCGGTAGGTGCGGTCCACGAGTCCATTGGAGCCGGAGGGGCGCTCTCTGGCCACTGGCGCGGACCGCCTCTCTCTCTGCCAGGGGCAAGAGATCTGTCGGCACAGGTTCAGGGGGCTCGAGGGCTCGACGGCGCCGTTGCCTCGAGTCGGTCTCGCTGGCCCCAAGGAATCGCCCAAGCCTCGACGTGAACCGTCCGGGCTAGGAGTTAGGATCGTGGCCCATTCGCACGAGCGCGTGCGATGGAGGACGGAGGCCTGGGTGCGTGAAGGGAGCGTGATCGCCGATCGATATCGGCTCGAGCGCCTGCTCGTGCGGCACGGGACGCACCGCATCTTCGAGGGGACCGACCTCGAATACGACGCCCCTGTCGCGCTCAAGCTCTCGACGCCGAGCACGGGCTACTTCGAACTCTTGGCTCGGGTCAACCGCGCGGTTCAGGTCGGCCGCGAGCTCGACCGGGCCTCTCCTGGGGTCGTGCGCTCCTTGGAGGGCGGCGAGGTCGACGACTCGCTCTTCGTGGTCATGGACTTCGTCCCCCAGAGCGAAGCCCTCGAGTTGACCCAGGGCTCGATGGAGGACCGGCTGGCGCGCTTCCGTCGAGCGGCGCTCCTGATTCGTGAGCTCCACACGCTCCGAATCGTGCACCGTGACGTGCGCCCTGATCAGTTCATGGTCGGCTCGACCGGCCGGGTGTTCGTGAGCGGGTTCGGGATGGCGAAGTCCCTCGACGATCGCCTCGACGACGAGGACGTGGGGCGCAGCGCCCTCTCCCTCGGGCTGCCCTACGCCTACCTGGCGCCCGAGCTCTTGGCCAACGCTCCAGTCGACCCGGCGATGGACGTCTACGGGTTGGGCGTGATGCTCTTCGAACTCCTGACGGGAGAGCTCCCCTATGGAGGCCCCCCGGACGACGTAGCTGGGGCGCACAAGGAGGTCCTCGAGGGCTACCTCGACCCGCCTACGCCGAGCGCGGTCCGGCCAAGCATTCCGCCTGGTCTCGACGAGGTGTGCCTCTGGGCGACCCACGTCGATCCGCTCCAGCGCTTCGCGACGGTCGACGAGTTCCTGACCGCCCTCGACGAGGTCAGCGGGACGGACCGGGTTCAGCGCGCGAAGTCCTCCGGCTCTCACTCGCCGCCGCTGCGGCGCGCTCCGCCGCCTCCGGTCAACCCGCGGATCTCCGAGCGCATGCGCCGCGCGCCCGCTCCGCCGCCAGCGGCTCGGGCCAGCGCTCCGACCGAGACCCTCTCGGCCGCGCCGCACCCTGAGATCGAGACCAAGGCCAAGGCTCCAGCTCCCCCTCCCCGCGAGGTGGACCCCTTGACCAAGAACCTCGTGATCATGCGCCGGACCCTGCCCTCCATCGCAGGCGCCGTCTCGCTCCAGCTGCAGCGCCGCGAGGTCAAGTTCGTCTACTTCGGCGCGGACGAGGAGATCTCGGGGACCGTCGCGCTCTCGATGCGGATCCCTGAGACCGAGGCGCGCTACGCCTATCTCGAGCAGCGCGTGACCCTCGACCTAGAGCTCGTGGAGGCCGAGCCCTCGCCGCGAGCGGCCCTCCTCCTGGCGGCCAACACGGTCAACCGCTACGCCCCTGGCCTGCGCTGCAGCTTCGACCACGAGCGCCTCCGCTTCCGCCGGGAGATCCTCCTCGGCGAGGACGCGCCCCTCGAGCCCGACGACCTCCAGCGTCAGGTCGACCTCCTGCTCGCGGTGTGGCCAGCCGTGTTCGCCGCCCTGCGGGACGTCCAGGAAGGACAACCGTGGAACGAGGCCCTGGGCTTCCTCGTCAAGCCGCGGGTCCCTGATCCCGAGCGGCAAGAGTCGCTCCGCCACATGCTCACCACCGAGGGCTATGTCCTCGAGGAGTCCGAGCCTGGGCGGCTCCTCGTCGGCGCTGACCAAGAGCAGGTCGAGTTGGTGGCGACGCCTCAGCAGGTCCTCGGCACGCTCCTCGTGCGTTCGTGGCCCTGCCCGCCTGCCGAAATGAAGTCTCTCAAGAAGCGCAAGGAGGCGCCTCAGATCGAGGCCCTCCTCGACGAGCTGAACTCCAAGAACCAGGACAGCTTCTACACCCTGGCCTGGGACGCCAAGCGCGGCGTGATCGCCCAAGCCGCCCTCAGCGAGCCCGCCTTCGTGGCCGGCCGCCTGGACCAGTTCCTGAGCCTGCTGCGTCAGGCCAGCGAGCTCAAGTTCACTTCGCTGCCTGCCCCAGGCGAGGCAGCGAAGCCCAAGAAGAAGAGCTGGCTTCCCTGGCGCAAGTAGGCTCCGACTAGCCGCCTGGCGAGCTCCTAGCGGGCGACGCTCTCCAGGAGACGGGCAGCAAGCTGGAGTCTCTGCCACTCGCTCTCTGCGTTGGGATCACGGGCCGAGTTCCATGCTCGGTAAGCGGCGCCCCTGGCGGCGCTGACAGCGTCGGCTACGGAGTCCTCGACAGCGGTGTAGCCAACATTCCAGGCTGCAAGGGCGGCGGAAGAGAACCTGGCGCACCAAGCAACTCTGTCAGCGTCAGCGGCGGTCATTGGGCTGGCTGTCAGGACGCGGTTGACCGCAACGTAGGCGTCTTCGGCCGCGAGCTCCGCCGCGTCTGCGGCGGCTTCGGCAGCCCTTGACCTCTCGCTGGAGGGACAGGCAGCCCAGGCTCTCGCCGCAGCAATGGCCTCTTGAGGTCGGGGACTCGGAGCCCAACCCGCCCACAGCTCCGTGGAACCGGGTGGGTCCCAGTCAGCCCAGTCGGGAAGGCTGTTCTCGGCCCAATCCGCAGCCACCCGGGCGAGCCCCTCCCTCCCTAGGATCTCGGTAGCCATGACGATCGCGGCAGACATCGAATCTGTGGTCCCCTCCACGTATTGGCCTGCGGCAAAGATGTCGTAGACCCACTCAAGAGGAGCTGCCTCAGGGCGCGCAGCCTTGGCGTCTGCGTCTCCCAAGCTCGCTGCAAGATCCAGTTGCTCGAGAGTCAACGCTCCTCGGCGAACTCGCTCCCAGAGCACCTTCGCTCGCGCTTCCGGATCTCCCAGCGCACCTTCTCGTTGGAGTCCGCGGGTAGCTTCGTCGGTCACGGACGATCCAAGCTAGATCCCAAAGGCCGCAGCAGCGAGCGGCCGAAGCTCAGCGCAGCTCCGGAAGGTCCTTGGGGATATCGATCACGTAGCGGAACCCGATTCGGTCGTTGGCGTATTCGGGGGTCGCGCTCTGACGGCGCGTCGTCCGGGCGTCCTCGAGGGGCCAGCGCCAGGCGCCGCCGCGCAGGACCTTGCGGCCGGGGCGCGCTTGGACGTTGGCTGGGGCGTTGGGGTAGGGGCGGAACTCGCTCTGGGTCCACTCGTGGACGTTGCCGGCCATGTCGTAGACGCCGTAGGGGCTCTTGTCGTCGGCGAGGGCCCCGACGGGAGCGGTCGGGGTCCGGCTCGAGCGGACCTGGACTTGGACGCGAGTCCGGCTGCCTTCGCCCCAGGGGTAGGTCCGGCCGTCGGTGCCCCGAGCGGCCTTCTCCCACTCGACCTCGGTCGGGAGGCGCCCGCCGCGCCAGCGCGCGAAGGCCTGGGCCTTGTTCCAGTCGACGTAGATCACGGGGTGGCTGCGGACCGCGCTGGGGTAGGTCTTGCCCTCGACCTGACCGTCGGATCGACGCCGGGGTTGGGTCCAGTGGCGCGGCGTCCAGGACTTGCGCGTCTCGGGGGCGCGGGAGTCGAGGAAGGCTGCGTAGTCGAGGTTCGTGACCTCGGTCTGGGCGATGTAGAAGGCGTCCGTCGTGGCGCTGTGCTGAGGCCCCTCTTCAGGGGAGGACCCCCCGTCGCGCCCGAGGAGGAACTTGCCCGCGGGGACGTAGGCGCAGCCGCGGACGCGCTCGGCGAACTGGAGGAGGACTCTGGCGCGCGGGTCTGCCCCGGCAATGTCCTGCAGGATCGCGAGGGCTTGCTCGGGGCGTCCCTCCTTGAGGAACTTGATGGCGCGGGCGCGCTCGGCGATGGCCTTCTTCCTGGCGGCTTGGCCCTGGAGGCGTCCCTCGCAGCGGGCGATGGCGTTCTGCAGTTGGCGCTGGACTCCAGGGGTCGCGCCCTTGCTCGCGGCCTTGTAGGCGTCGATGGCCGCTCGCAGGTCGCCGCTCTGTTCGGCGCGCCGGCCTTGGAGCTCGAGCTCACGCACTTGGAGCTGAGCCTCGATCTTCTTGAGGAGGAGGCTCAGCTCAGCGTCCGCCTTCTGGCTCAAGAGCTCGCTCAGCTCGCGGCGGACCTGGGAGAGCTGCTCGATCCGAGTCAGGCGCGCCTTGGCTTGGGCCACGACCCGAGCGCGGCGGCGCTGATAGCGGAGGGTCTCCAGGTCGAGGCTCGAGTCCGGCGGCTCCTCGAAGAGCTCGCTCAGGATGCGCTGGAGACCCTTGAAGGTGGCCTCGTCTCTCGAGGACAAGCTCTGGCGGAGCTTTTCGCGAGCTTGGTCTCGCTGCTTGCGGAGTTTGCTCTGGATCTGGGCCAGCGCCATGTTGGATTTGCCGCCGGGGTCCCCGAGGGTGGTCGCCTTGCGGAAGGTCCGCACCGCCAGCGACCAGTCTTGGTCCTCTTCGGCTCGTCTGCCTTGCTGGCGAAGCTGCTCTCGCTTGCACTCGGTCACGAGGGCTTCGCGCTCCCCGCGGTGGGCGAGGGGGACAGCCTCTGGGTCCTTCTCGAGGAGCTCCAAGCCTTCGTCTGGCCTCTCGCTCGAGAGGGCCAGCTTGACCTCGGTCCGCAGGAGCCCCCAGGCAATGGCCTCGGACAGAGCTTTCTTGTCCGTCGCGGACACGCCAGTGTGCCCGATCTGGTTCAGCTCTTGCTCCGCGCGCTGGAGGAGCTCCTGCTGGTTCTCGAGGCCCTCGGCCTCGAGGGCCTCTTGGACCATGGTCCGGGCCGCCGTCAGGCGGCCGCGGTTCTCGAGGACTTGAGCCGTCGTCGATCCGAGGAGACCCAAGAGGGCGAGGGCACCCAAGACCCCCGCCACGGCGAGGAGCTTGCCTCGCGTCTGGCGCCGCTTGAGGTATTCCTCAGGCTGGAACCCCTCCTCGGCTAGGTCGCCGCGGTCGAGGACGAAGCTGTCCTCCCCGTCGGCCATTCGGTCGACGGAGTCGCGGAGGTCACTCCGGAGGAGCTCTGCGTCGGCTTGGATGTCGAAGCCTTCGCCGTCGAGGTCGATTCGGATCGCGGAGCGGGTCAAGTCGTCGACGGGGCCGTCGTCTTCTCGCAGGAGGCGACGGGCCGCCGGCTCGAAGAGGGCGCTCGACCGGTCGTGGCCGAAGGTCGGGATCGAGGGCATCGTCTCGTCGAGAGGGATCCGAACCGGCCCGCTCCCGCTGCTGGGTTGGCTCTGGACTCGCCGCGAGGCGAAGGGGCTCGGCTCCGTTCCCGGAGCGCTCTGAAGTCCGACGGGGACGTGAGGGTCGCTGGCCTTGCGCTCGGCGAGGGGCGACTGCTCGATGCTCGAGGCCCCGAAGGGGTCTGGGTCGTCGAGGGGGCCGCTCGGGAGGCCGATGGGATCGGGCGGCGAGGGGGCCGCGCGCGGCGGGGGGAGGGGCGGAGGTGGCGGCGGGGCGGCGCCGCGCTGCGAGCCGTGGGTCGGGGGCTGGCGGGTCGAGCCGCTCCGACTGTCTTGGGTCTGCGTTCCGCGACGGCTGGCTGATGAGTAGGCGTCCTGGCCGAGGGAGTGCAGGCGGCGAATGACCTCGGAGATCACGCTCCGGTGGGCGTCGGCCGAGATCAGCCGTCGACCGAGGAGGAGGTTCCCGATCCGAACGCGGTATTGCTGGCGGCGCTGCTCCTTGAAGGCAGCGTCGATCAGGTGCTGCTCAGCGAGGCCTCGCTCGAGGAGGAGCTCCGCGTAGAGGGCGTCTAGGCGCATGACCTGGCTGGCTGCCATCGCGGTTCGGATCCGGTCGACGGCGGCGCGATCTAGGAGCTGTCGCTGGAGGACGAGCTCCTCGACGTTCTGGCCCGGCGCCAGGCTCTGCTCGATGGCCTGGGCTTGCTGGACCGTCAGGAGCCGGTTCTTGATCGCGATCCGGAGGAAGAACTGATCCTCGACGGTCGAGCCGGGGGCAGCGTTCATACGCTCCCCTCGCTCGACCGCGCCGAGGCCTCTGCCCTGCGCTCGCTGTGCATGAACCGGACGCGCATGGAGCGGTCGCTACTTCCCGTCCTCAGGCTTGCCCTCTTCGGGTTTGCCCTCTTCGGGAGGCGCCGCCGCCGGCCCGACGCCTGCCAGGCGCGTCCGCACGAGGACCTTCCCGTCGTTTTGGCCGGCGAGTTGGCCGTAGAGGCGATCCATGGCTGCCAGCTCGTCCTTGCGGCCGGCGACCGCGGCCCCGTCCTTTTGGTCAACGGGAGGGAGGACGTAGACGACGTCGATTCGTACCGCGCGCCCGGCGTTGGCCTTACGGACAGCGTCCAAGAAGGGCCCGGGGTCGTCGCCGCCCGTCGAGCGGGCCGGGAGACCAGAGACCAGGATCACGATCCGCTCGATCTTGAAGTCACCGAGGGCTCGCTCGATGGGCTTGAGGACGTCTCGGGTCGGGCCCGGACGGACCTTCTCGGTCAGGAAGATCTTGGCCTCGTCGAGGCTGGTGCTCATGTCGGCCGCGCTCGAGCGGAACGAGCTGCTACCCGTGAGGTAGAGGTTGGCGCTAGCGCCCGAGCGTCCGATCGACTCCAGCGCCCGAATGACCTCGAGGCGGATTGCCTCTTGGACCGTCACGGGCTTGGGCGCCTCGTCCTTCTTGCCCTTCTTGGGCTTCTTGCCCCGCTTGGGCTTCTTCTTGCCCTTCTTGGGCTCGTCGTCCCCGTCCTTAGGCGCGACCGGGGGAGGACTCCAGAGGACCTCCTTCGTCGCCTTGTGACTGTCGACCACGAAGGCCACGCCGCCCTCGAGGAAGCGCTTGGGGAGGAACTCTCCGGCGGCCGGCGTCAGGCCGTCGCGTCCGGGGGGAGGCTGGTTGGCGGCCTTGGCCAGGGCGATGTTCGCGTAGGCCTTGCTGAGTCCGCTCTGGTCGCGGGCGCGGCGGGCGATCTTGGCCTTGGCGGCGGCCAGCTCTGCGGCTGGGCGTTCGCTGAGGTAGCGCCAGGCGACGCGGGCCGGGTCTCGCGAGAGGGTCGCGACCGCGGTCGCGAGGCCGTCGGTCACGCTCTGGCCGGGGGCGCGCCCCATGGCGTGCAGGAGGCGGATCTGGTTGGCGGGGTCCTTCTCGGAGCGGAAGGTCTTGGCGATCGCGAACAGGATCCGGGGGTCGGCGTTCTTAGCCAGGCCTCGGGCGGCCGCAGCCGAGAGCGTTGGCTCGTCGCCGAGGAGAGCCTCGAGGGCGAGGGGGAGCGCGTTCCGCGGATCGGGGCAAGCGGCGAGGGACTCCACGAGGCTCTCGCCTTCGGTGTCGGGCGAGTCCATAGCGGCGCGGAAGGCCTTCTCGACCTTCTTCTTGTCCCGGCTCCCAATGGCCTTGGTCAGGTCGACGTCAAGCTTCTCCTTCTTGGAGTCGTCCGGAGCGGCCTCCTCGACGCGCCGAGTCAGCTCGATCGTCCTCCGCTGACCGCCACCGAGGCTCGCGAGGGAGCCTGCGACCTTGCTGTAGCGCTGGAGGAACTCGTGGCGGGCTTGCTTGGCGCCTTCGGTCCGAGGGTCCTGGGCCGGCGGGAGCACGAAGCGGATCACGTGGAGTTCGACGCCTGCGCCCCACAGGAGCTGACCGACCTCTTCGAGGGTGGCGTCGCTGTCGTCCCGTCCGCCGCGCACGGTCGGGAGACCGCACACAAAGAGGTAGATCACGTCGGGGTCGGTGTCGAGGGCTGTCTGGAGCGCGCGAAGCACGCGCCGGTCACGCTGGGCCGAGAGCCCCTTCCCGAACCAGGACTCGAGCCCGCTCTTCTCCTTGGCGCCGCCTGGCTGGTAGGCGCTCTTGTAGGAGGTGGCCTGGCCGCCGAAGTGCATGACTTGGTACTTGGACTCCTGCATTCCCGCGATGGACTCGCTCAGGAACCCGCCCACGATCTCGAAGGGGGAGAGCGCGGGGGCGTCCTCGTTGGGAGCCTCCTTCTTGCCCTTCTTGCCCTTCTTGCCCTTCTTCTTGGGCTTCTCGGCGCCCTTCTCGTCGCCCTTCTCGTCGTCATCCGCCTCTGCGAAGGGATCGTTGAAGGCGGCCTCACCGGCCTCCTTGCTCCCGTCGACGAGGAACACGACCTTGTCGGCGGCGTAGCGGTCTGGGAGGCCGGTCGTCGCGTCGTGGGCGGGCTCGGGATACTTGTCTGCCTTCTGGCCAAGCTTGCGCAGGGCGCCAGCCGCTGCGTAGCGGACCAAGACCGACTTGTCCCGCAAGAGCTTGCGGAGCGCGGTCTCGCCTGGTCCCTTGGCCCGCGCCGCGCCGGCCTTGCCGATCGCTCGCGCGACGGCGGCTCGAGTCCGGGAGTCCTTCCCCTTGGCAGCCTTGGCCAGGCTCAGCATCGCTCCGCGGTCGTCGATTTGGGACAAGACGTCGGCCAAGAGTCGCTTCCGGCGGGCGTCCTTCTCGCGGTCGAAGGCCTTGAAGAGGGGCTTGGCGTCCCGGCCCTTGGGGAGGCTGAGACCCTTCTGGGCCATCAGCGCGACGGCTCGCGTCTCATGGAGGAGGTCGGCGAGGAGGAGCTCGATCGCCTTCTTGGGGTTCTCCTTGAAGAGCTCCTTGGGGAGCGCGGCCAGCTCGCTGTGAGCTCGCTTGACCCGGTCCTTCTGGCTCTCGTCCTTCTTCGTCTTGAGCTTCTTGCCCGCGACCGCGGCCGAGACGTCGTCGCGGACCTCCTCGTAGCGACCCTCGAGGTCTTTCCAGCCTTTGGCGAGGGCGACCTGGGGAGTGAGCAGGAGCGCAGCGACAGCGAGGCCGCTCAATAGGCGCGTGTACATGACAACCTTCCTCATGCCAGCTCTCAGGGCTGACCGCGAGCTATGCGCGAACGCCATGCTATGCCCAGGACCCCTTCGTGTCAGCAGGGGCCTCCCCCTCCTTGAAGGCTGGTGATCCATGGCGGCTACTCGCTGATAGACTCCTCCCCGTGGCCGAGCGCAAGACCCGATACAACGAACTCCTGGGGATCCCCAACGAGATCCGCGACCCGGATCTCTACCAGCTGCTGGGTCTCTCGAGGGCGGGCTTCGACCCCAAAGCCGTCGATGCCGCCTACCGGGCGCAAATGAGCGTGCTCCAGAAGATTCGGAGCCCCAAGCACAAGTCCTTCATCGAGTTCCTCAAGGGTGAGCTGCGCCGGGCTCGGACGGCGCTCACGACCCCCAAGCGACGCCAGGAATACGACGCTGAGCTCCTCGAGGAGCGCCGTGAGCAGCTCACGATGATCCTCGACGTGGTGCTCGCAGACGGCGTCTTCAGCGAGATGGAAGAGGAGCGGATTCGCGCCGTGGCCTCCGACGTCGGCTTGATCCCCACCGAGATCGAGCTCGTCTTGGACGAAGAGCTGAAGTCGCGGGGCGCGGTGCGCGAGCGAGATCAAGTCAAGCCCGCCCCGGCGCCGACTCGGCCCCCTAACTCTCGGGCCCCTACCCCGCGGCCTCCCGCCTCTCGGCCCTCGTCTCCAACAGGTCGCGGGACGACGATTCCCAAGACGGGCGGGCGAGTCACTTACACCTCTACGACCTTCGGAGCCCAGAGCGACTCGTTCTTTCCGACTCCGGAGCCACGGGCGGCGAGCTCAGACGAGATCCGCGACATCGTGGGTCAGAAGCTCAAGCCGACACAGCGTCCGACGCCGCGTCCGCCGGCCCGGCGCCCGAAGACGGAGCCGAAGCTCCGGCGCCCCGAAGACATCGTGACCGCAGAGCTCGTCGAGGCGCCGCCTCCGGCGCCTAAGCCGGCTCCGGCGCCTAAGCCAGAGCCTGGGAAGGCGGGTTGGGGCCAGAAGGCCGTCTCGGCCCGCACGACCGGTTGGGGCAAGGCGGCGCAGGTTCGGCAAGTCGGCGTCTGCACAGGATGCCTGACCCCCGTCACGGATCAGGAGATCCTGACCAAGAGCGCTGAGCGTTATCAGGATGGTCGAGTCCACTGCCCTGCCTGCACGAACCGCCTCGTGGCCGGGCTGATCTGTGCCCGCTGCTATGGGCGGATCACCCGGGCGGATCAGAAGCAGAAGCAGACCGTGATCGAGGGCCAGCGCGTCAGCCACCGTCGCTGTCTCGGGTAGTCGGCAGGGAGGAGCGCTCCCTCTCTGAGGAGGCGATCCCTGCTCTCTGCGCGACTCAGATAGGCCGCCCCGAAGCGCTGGCGAGGACCTAACTCGCTCGATTTTAGAGAGTTGCGACACCCAGCCTGTAACCGGCACTCCCTTGACGGGTAAGGTCGGTCGGATAGGATTCCTAATCCTTGGTGCGGCTCCGCCTTACGCGCACGGAGTCCTGGAGGCAGCATGCGACGCATCCTCACCCTGACTTGCCTGGCGGCGATCTCACTCGCCACCCTAGGCTGCGGGCTTGAATACACGGACACGCGGGCACGCTATCGGCCCACGACTGACCTCGATCACGGGGTCAATGTCGAACCTGACAAGATGGTCTGCCCCAACATGGTCCTCCTTCGTGAGGGCAAGGGCGACCTGACCGAGGTCAAGCGGGTGGACTCCGAGCCGCTCTTCGTGGTCGCCGTCGACCAGGTTCAAGACGCCTTCGGACCCTATGTCCCTTGCAACACGGTCCTTAGCGGATCGGACACCTGCCCCAAGTGCGAGCAGACCGTCAGCAAGGGCGCCGCCGAGGTGACCCTCTTGACCAAGGAGGACGTTCAGAGCCAAGCTCGCCAAGCGGTGGCCGCGCGGATCGCCGGTCGAGCGCCGCCCGAGAAGAAGGCCTCGTCCGTGGCCGTTCCGACCATTCCTGCCGTGACCTGCCCTTACGAGGACTGCGGCAAGGTGATCAGCGTCGGCTCGGGATCTCTCGAGAGCGAGACCGGCAAGAACGCGACGCTCGGCGACAGCTACTGCTATCACTGCAAGCGCTACGTCTCCTTCGTGGCCCAAGACGTGAGCGCCTCGGTTCACCACAAGGAAGAGCTCCTCTGCCCCAGCTGCAGCAAGGCCGTCGACTCGACGCTCTCGATCTGCCGCAACAAGTCCTGCAAGCTCCACGGCAAGCTCCTCAACACGAACCCTACCGACGGCCCCTGCTGGAGCTGCGGCGCGACCGCGCATTGCCCCAACTGCCTCGGCTCGGGCACGGGCAGCAGCTCCTACGACACGACGGGTTGGAGCGACACCTACCCCAGCATCAAGGCCAGCAAGACCCCTGATAAGTGCTACTACTGCGAGGGCAGCGGCCTCTGCCCCGAGTGCGAGGGCGACGGCTTCCTCCTCTATGAGCCCAGCGTCCCCCAGGACTTCCAGCTCCACACCGGCCGTGGCGACAACCTCAAGGTCGTCCCCGCGACCAAGCGCAAGTGGGAGCACCCCAAGCCTAAGGGCGGCGCTGGCGACGGCGGCGACGAGGGCGGCGAGGACAAGTAGCCAGTCCCCACAGGACACTCAGTCAGCGACGAGGGGAGCCAGCCGGCTCCCCTCTTTGCGTGTGGGGTCACACTGCTAGGCGGGGGGCATCGCTTCTGCGGACAAAGGAGCGACAATCCGAGCCGTGAACTCCAAGAACCTCGAACTCTGTCGCTCCCTCGCGACGCGCCTCAGCTGGGAGAGCGTAGCGCCGACGGACTCGCGTCCCCTGCGGGCACCCGGCGTACCCCTGGCGCCCTTGCGCCGAGCCCTGCGTAGAGCAGAGCGCCCGCAGATCGTGGTCAACGACTCGGCCCGCGTTCCACTCCAGGAGCTGGCTGCGGTCCTGGGCGACCTCTGGGAGCACGCCAAGGAGCGACCCATCTTGGTCGCGACGGGAACGCATCGCGAGGACTTGGCGCGAATGCGGGATCGCCTGGGCGGCCTGCCCTGTGAACTGCACGAGGCCAGCGACGCGGCTGCCCACGGCGACCTGAGAGGGAGCGAAGGGCGTTTGGACCGGAGGGTCATAGACGCCGACCTGGTGGTCGCGTTCGGATCGGTGGAGCCCCACTACTTCGCAGGTTGGGCGGGGGCTCACAAGACCGCGACGATAGGCGTCGCCGCGCGCGAGACCATAGCTGGCAATCACGAGCACGCCCTCTCTTCCGACTCACGCCCCCTGGCCCTGGAGGGGAACCCAGTCTTCGAGGGCCTGCGCGGGCTCTTAGACGGGCTCGAGTCCGAGCGGCGCCTCCTGGCGGTCAATCACGTCCTCGACAGCGCCGGGCGGCCCCTGGCCGTAGGTCTCGGGACCTGGCGAGGCGCCTTACAGCGGGTGCTGCCCGTGGCCGAGCGACGCTTCGTCGCTCCTCGTGAGGAGCCCGTCGACGTCCTGGTGACCTGTCCCGAGGGACCCCTAGGGGAGAGCCTCTATCAGGCCGACAAAGCGATCAAGAACCACGAGGCGGTGATCAAGTCCGGCGGGGACGTAGTGGTCTGGTCAGAGGCGCTCAACGCCGCAGGCTCCGACCGCTTCTTGACCCTCTTGCGAGCAGCCCCCGATCACGCCGCGGCCCTAGCCGAGGTCGAGCGCGCGGGCTACGTCCTAGGCGACCACAAGGCTGTGCGCTTGCGCGCCCTCGAGGCTCGCGGGGTCCGGATCCACGTAGCCGCTCCGGCCCTAGACCCAGAGGTCCTGGCAGGAACGGGGCTCGTCCACCACGCCTCGCTAGAGGCGGCCCTGGCCGCGACTCGAGCCCCCAGTGGGCGAGGCCTCGTGGTCGAAGACGCCGGCGTCCTAGTCAGCTCTTTGCAGACCTAGGTCCCTAGAACGAGCTCTCGCGAATCCAAACGGCGCCGCGCTCTAGAACCGCGAGATCTTCAACTCCGGAGCGCTCTGCGCCGTGCCTTGGCGATCTTGGCGCTCAGAGTGTCATGGCCCACAGGGGGGTCGTGGTCACCGGGCACGGGCAGGAGAGGCTGTTGCGGAAGAGAGTCGCCTCCTAGCCCTTGAGTCGGGGGCCAGGGCGGGCGATGGTAGGGGCGTGTATTGCGTGCTCTTCTTCGTGCGGGGCCCTGAAGAGGGCGAGACGATCGCGATCCCTAAGGGGACGCGATTGACCATCGGTCGCTCGTCGAAGTCCGGGCGCAAGGTCCGCGACACCCACCTCAGCCGCGTCCACTTCGAGATCGACTACACCGGCTCCCGCGCCGTCGTGCGTGACCTCCACAGTCGCAACGGGACATTTGTTAACGGCAAGAAGACCCGCGAGCAGCCGCTCCAGGAATACGACCGACTCCTGGCCGGCGAGCAGAGCTGGGACGTGACCTACGTCCACAACCTCTCTGACCTCGAGGACGACGCCGAAGAGACGATGTCCTTCTTGGATCAGCTCAAGCCCTGCGTGGCATGCGGGCGGGAGATCACGCTGGCGACCTTCGCCGACGGCGATGTCCCGGAGAAGGGCGGTGACTACCTCTGCCCCGACTGCGCCGTCGTGATGAGCTTCGACGGCAAGGAGCTCAATGGGTTCGAGGTCCTAAAGCGCCTCGGCGCGGGCAGCGCCGGAATGGTGTTCCTCGCCCGCCAGGTCGTCTTGGACCGAGTCGTGGCGCTCAAGGTCCTCCGTCGCAAGCAGAAGATCAGCAAGCGGACCGAGGAGCGCTTCATTCGCGAGGCGGCCACGATCTCCAAGCTCGATCATCCGCACGTGGTCAAGGTCTACGACGCGAGCCCCTTCCCCCACGGCTACTACATCGTGATGGAGTATTTCGAGGCCGTCGACCTCCAGAGCCTCGTGGACGAGCGCGGCGCCCCCTCGGTGCCGGTCGCGATCTCGATCGCGCTGCAGATGTGCAAGGCCCTCGACTACGCCGGGCGCGAGGAGATCGTCCACCGCGACGTCAAGCCGGCGAACATTCTCTATCGGGCGGACACCGGGATCGCGAAGCTGACGGACTTCGGCCTCGCCAAGCGGATCGGGATCTCGGCCGGAACGCGCGACGGCGAGGGGGTCGGGACGCCCTGTTACATGCCCCCTGAGCAGGTCAACAACGCGCGCAACGTAGACCACCGAGCCGATGTTTACTCGCTGGGCGCGAGCCTCTACCACCTCTTGGCGGGGCGCTATCCCATCGTGGCGGACAACCTCCAAGACTTCGTCCAGGCCATCCTCGAGCGGGACCCGCCGCCCATAGAGCGCTTCAACCCGCGCGTCCCGACGCCGATCTGCGAGGTCGTGCGCAAGGCGATGCGCAAGAAGGCCGATCAGCGCTACCAGACCGCCGAGGAGATGTACCAAGCCCTCGACGTGCAGCGACAGCGCTACGGGATCCCGGCGCCGCCGCTGCTCTGCCCCGAGTAGGGGCGAGGGATCGCTGTCAGGCTGAGTCCTCGCTCGAGAGCGAGCGACCCGTCCTCGGTGGCGAAGGTCTACCTACTTGGCCTTGCCCAAGAGCCAGAACAGGCCGCGGCCGGGGAGCAGGTGTTTGTCATCGTCAACGAACCTAGCCACGTCAATCCATGAAGAGAGCGGCTCTGGACCTTCTTCTTCGGGGGCGTGCCCTCGATTCAGCACCTCCTCGTCAGGGTCCGAATCGTCCTCCGCGAACTCACGGAGGATCTTCCCTGCGCGGATGACGATCAGTTCCCCGCACGGGATTGCGTCGTTGTATCCAGCCACGACGAGATCGTCGCTGCCCGCGAGCATTAGCCACTCGGTCGCAGGAAGCCAAGAAAAGCCTCCGCTGAAGTCTTCGAAGACGGTCCAGGCCTGATGCTGGTAGACAAACAAGGCGCTCCCGCGCCAATGACCATGTTCGTCCACGGCCCGGTCAAGGGCTTTGCTGGCTGACTCCACGGGAGTCGGAGGTTGAAGAACCCCTTGCCCAGCCCAATCCGCAACTCGGGAGAGTGCTTCGGCGAGGCCGACCTTTAGCCGGAAGTAACTGGGATTCACCCTGGCTTCGCCGTGCCAGCTAGCTGATGGCTGCCTGCAGCTCGCTGTAGCGAGGGAGTCCTGAGGGGAGCCAGGCTCGCGCGGGGCGCGCCTGCTCTTCCTCTTGGCGACCGACCAGCCAGCGCGCGACCTCGAGGGCGCGCGAGGCGCGGATCGGGTGCTGCGGCGGGTCGACCACGAAGCGACCGAGGAGCTCGGCTGCGTCCACGCGACGGCGGAGCAAGAGACCGCAGACATCGACGAGCTCTTCGCCCCAGCAGCCGGCCTCGATCAGCTCCACGCCCCAGGCGTCGAGGGCGGGCGCGGCGGCCTCATGGCCCATTCGGGCGAGGGCCTCAATCGCGAGCGCGATGAGGTCGAGGCGACCGAACTTCTTCATCAGCTTGAGGAGGTCGGTGCCGACGGCCTCCTTGGGCAGGTGTCCCGCAGCCCAGACGGCGGCCTCGATGTTGGTCTTGCGGCTCTTCTTGAGCCAAGGCGCGAGGGCCGCCACCGCGGCCTCGCCGATCTCGGGGAGCCGGAGCAAGGCCGCCTCTTCCAAGACGGCGTCGTCGCGACCTGCCTTGAGGCAGCGCAGGGCGAGCTCGGCCGGGAGCGGGGCCGGGAGGACCTTGACCACCGAGCGGAGCGCGATCGGGTCCTCCTCGTCGGCGGCGTGAGCCAGGACCGCAGCCTGCTTTCCGCGACGCATTAGCTCCGCGACCGCGCAGCCGCGGACGTCACCGCGGGTGCTCGGGAGGGCCTTCTCCATGAGCACGCTCTCGGTTTGGAGGACGGGCACGGCGTGGAGGAAGAGCGCGACGCGGACTCCGTGGTCAGGGTGCTCGCGGCTCATCGTCGAGACGCGCTCGCGGAGCTCGGCGTCGACGAAGCCGGGGCCGCCGGCGCCGACGAGGTTGCGACCGCAGGCCAAGACGACCTGGCGGGCTTGCTCGTGATCTTCCATGGCCTCGAAGCGATCCAGGAGCTCGCGGGCTGCTTCAGCGTCGGGCGCGGCCGCAGCGAGGGCAGGGATCGCGACCAGGTCGCGCTGGTCGTGGGCGAGCTTGCGGTGCAGGAGCTCGACTTCGATCTCGCCGAAGGGTCGCCCGCGGCAGATCTGGGTCAGGAGCTTGAGGAGGACCACGTCGGGACCCTCCTCGGGAGCCGCTACGGCGCTCAGCAAATCGACAGCAGCTGGGATCCCGGCCTTCAGACGTCGCCGGGCGACTTCTCCCAGGGTCTCGAGGGCGCGGGGATCGTGCGGATCCACGACGTCCTCCTCGAGGCGCTTGGCGAGCTCGTCCTCACCGAGGAGGACGGCTGGGCGGTGGGGGCTCACGATCTTGAGCGCGTCGTTCTGGACCTTGACGACGCGCTCGCCGATCCGAACCGTGACCTCTTGCGGGCCACCGGAGACTTCGCGGACGCGCACCACGCGTCCCTCTTCGTCCTCGTCGTCGAGGGCGACCTGGTCGCCCGGGACCGGGCGCAGGGGCGCACCTGCCTTGCGGACCATGACGCGGTAGCGATAGAGGGGGCGCGGGTCGCTGGGGTCGGCCCCTGCGGCACGTCGCTGGCGAAGCAGCTCGGGATCATTCACTAGAGAAGAAGCCTCGGGGGAACTCGACCACGTTCTCGGTCAGGTTGTTCGGATTTTCCTCGGCCTCTGCCTCACGGGGCACCCGATCGAAGAGATCGAGGAGGGTATCGAGGAGGGGGGGGACGTCGTCGTCAATGTCGGGAGTGGGCGGGAGAACGTCGGCCCAAGCCTCGACTTCTTCTCGGCTGATGTCGGGATCGATTCGGAGGACCACGAGCTCGAGGAGCTTGGCGTGGTAGTCGTCGCTCTTGGTGAAGCAGCCGACGTGGAAGTAGACCGGCGAGCGGCGGGTCCCAAACACCTTCTGGCGAGCCAGTCGGAGCTCGCCCTTGGTGATCTTCTCGTTGCAATAGCGGCAGGCCGCGCGGGCCGAGGGGGCGCGCTCGAGGGTCGGTAGCCCGCCCGTGTCTTGCCAAGGCGAGCGGGGGGTGGCCTTGAGAGTCTCGGGAATGGCGGCCTTCCAAAGCGCGAGGACCTCCGGAGGCCAGCGCTCGGAGTTCTCCAACACGATGCGCTGACAGAGGCCCGGCGCGAGCTTGAGAATGCAGGCTGGGTGAAAGCGTCGCTCGCCGTCGAGGGAGAAGGCGCGGATGGCATGTCCGGTCAGGGGGCCCGGGTCTCCCGGGCAGTCCGTTCCGCAGAGGGGGCAGGACTGCGTCCGAGGCTCGGTCTGCGGGTAGGAGAGGTTGAGGATCGGCGTCCGCTGGTAGGAGCGGCGGACCGGGATCGTCCCCTCAGGAACGTAGCGCTCGGCCATCTTGAGGGCAGCCTCGGGCCAATCGGGGTCCTTGTCCTTGAGCTTGCGCGCGGCGTGGTCGGGGGCGCGCTTGATGCCGCAGTCGACGTGGTAGAGCTCGGGTTTGCCTACGACTGGGATCGCTGTGGCGCGGTAGTCGCCTCTCGAGATCTCGACGTCACAGGCCTTGCACTTGGCCCGAACGGCCCGGCTTACCTCCACCCGGAGGTCGATGTAGGGATTCCAACGCATGGGGAGGAGTCTAGCCCGGAATCAGGGCTGGGTGGCGCGGGGCGGGGGCTCTGGAGTGGTGTAGGGCGCCCGTCTCAAGCTGGAACGGACCTGGAACGAGATGGGCAATATCTGCCCATTCGACTGGAGCGGCGAAACGCAGCGATTTCGGCCTAAGGAGCGGACGCGACACGGCTTAGCCCGATCAGGCGCTTGGCCGGAGGCTTGCCCTATGGCTCTCTGGAAGCAAAGGAAGCCGTCATGAAGCGTTCGCTGATCACCCTCGGAGTCGTCTTGGGAGGACTCCTCGCGCCAGCCCTGCCGGGGGGCGTCGCCGCGGCTCGCAGCGAGGCCAAGCGCGCGATCTCAGCAGAGTCGGAGCCTGAGTTCATGGCCGAGCTCCAAGAAGAGGTGTTCTGGGTCGAGGGTCGCCTGGCGGCGCGCGCGATCCGGACCGACTACGAGGGGACCCTTCACGTCGAAGGCGACTGGCCCGGGGCACCCAACGGGACCTTCCACCTCAGCGACCCCGGCGAGTCCAGCGCGGCGTGGCTCTTCGAGGGCAGGAGGGGGCAGCGCCTCCTTCTGCGGGCCAGCGACGAGGGCTCCCTCGTCGCGGAGATCCGCTGTCCAGGCCAGCCCCTCCTAAGGGAAGAGTGGCGGGCCGCAGGTTCGCCGGAAGTCGAGGTCGAGGCGCGAGCGCCCTCGCCCTTGGGCGCGCTGGTCCTCGCCTACGAGCTCCGCGGCAGCCCTCTCGACCTCGAGCTGGCCGTCGTCAGCGACGACCCGGCCTTCGCTGACCTCGACGGCTTGGTCTACCTCGAGTCCCTCGGTCGTCGGCCCCTTGGTCGTCACCGCACGACATGGAGCGGCTGTGATCGGAGCGCTGCCGCCGGGCGCGTCCCTGCCGGTAGCTACCGGCTCGAACTCCGCGAGCGCCGCTTCCTCCCCGCCCCCGGCAGCGAGCCCCGCGAGCGAGTCGTGGCCAGCGTAGAAGTCGTCATAGGTGGACACAAAACCCCTCAGTAGCGTCCTGAGGCAGAGGAGGGGGGGCGGGGACGGTCCTCGCTCCCCCTTCTCTCTTTTGTTGGGGGGCT
>Ga0316202_10000560_pt1 | contig 38810 bp, 32 predicted proteins | sample 3monrhotite_MG_FD_204934 | JGI IMG/M metagenome (GOLD analysis project Ga0316202, IMG submission 204934) | Microbial mat bacterial communities from mineral coupon in-situ incubated in ocean water Damariscotta River, Maine, United States -... | ecosystem: Environmental > Aquatic > Marine >...
GACCCCCGGTTGGGGGCTCCGCCCCCGAACCCCCGTTGGGGGCTCCGCCCCCAAACCCCCGATTGCATCGCCCCGGGTTGCGACGCCGGTAGGGGCTGGATTTGCGTCGTCGGCTGGCTCGGCCTAATCTCCTCGGTCCAAGGAGGTCCCATGCAAGCCTGGTCGTACTCGAAATACCTGATTCAGTCCTTCCCGCCCGACCGCGCTGAGGCCAAGGATCGCTGGACCTTTGGGCTCTACGAGATCCTCGACGAGCGGAACAACCCCGTCGATCCGCGCGTCACCCATGTCGTCTACTGCGGCGCGGTGGAGATCGACGCTGACGAAGTCCCCGACGCCGAGGACCCGCTCTTCACGCCCAAGCTCGAGAACGTGGTCGTCAATAAGTGGAAGGCGGCTCGGAAGAACAACAGCTAGCAGGAGCTCGCTCGGCTCTCTCTAGATGGACTGGTCGAACTCCAAGCTCTCGAGGTGCGTCGAGAGGAACATGCCCGAAAGGGCAGCCAGGGCTTGGAAGAGAACGAGCGGGAAGAAGAGCGCCAGGAGACTGCTGGGTCCGTAGAGCCCGAGCGCGATCGCGACATGCACGAAGCCTAGCCCGAGGGCGGCTCCCCAGGCCGTGATCGCTCCTACGAGCCGGTTGGGGCGCTTGGTGCCTAGATACCAGCCGGTCGCGGCCCCGGCCGCCACGTCGCAGAGGAACACCAGGAACGCGCCCGGACCTGAGCCGATCTGCAGCATCAGGGCACCTATGGCGAACACGCCGCCGATCACGAGGGCGCTCCGCTGGTGCGCTTGCTTCGTGCGGGCTTGTCGCTCGGCGACGCTTAGGTCTTGAGACGCCCGCCGAGTGGCGAACTCCTCGTGGACCTCGTCAGGGATCAGCTCAGCGTCGATCTCGGGCAGAGAGCCCGCCTCGCGGGGGGCGAGGAGCTTGCGCGGACGCAGGGGAGTCCCGATCGCTTCGCCCTCCTCTGGCTCGGTCGTGCCTCCGACGGGTCGGTTCGCGAGGCGGGGAGCTGGCGCTCCCGCGCCGACTCGCGGGGTGACCTTGAGGACGAGGGCTCCTCGCTCAGGCGGGAGGGGACCGACACCAGGTGTCGCGAGGGTGGGGGCGCGCGGCTTCGCTTGGAGCTTCGGGGCCGCTGCGGGTGAGGGGGAGCGCTCGTCGGCTTGGCTGCCTGGAGCCTGGTCCGCGAGGTCAAGGACCGCCAGGTCCAAGGGCTGAGGCGGGTCCGAGTCGATCCGCTGGGACTCGTCGTGGAGAGCCAGCTCGGCGACGTCGAGGTATTGGGGCGGATCCGAGGCGACTCGCTGGGACTCGTCGTGGAAAGCCAGGTCAGCGAAGTCGAGGACCTGGGGTGGGCCCGACTCGACCCGCAGCGCCTCGTCGCGGAACGAGAGCTCGTCGTCCACCGCCGGGGGAGCGGGTGGTGGATCCTCTTCGCTCAGCAGGCTCGCGGGGGCGGGCTCTCGGGGGGGGAGGAGCGAGGCGGGGACCTCGTCTTCGAAGCTCGAATCTCTCGTCGCGCGCAGTTCCACCTCGAGACGATAGCGAGCGGCTAGCGTTTCGGCAGGGGATCGATTCGAGCAGCGGCCCCGAAAGCCGCGACTAGTCGAAGTGGCGCATGAACTCGCCGCTGGGGGGCAGCTCACTGACCCCGTGCCAGAGGAGGAGGTCGTCTTCGTCGAATACGACGACGAGCTGGCTGTCGACCTCGTGAACCGTTGAGCGCTGGAACCAGTTCAGGTAGTAGTTGAGGACGAGGCGCGAGGTCCGCTTGTCGCGGAAGCGGTAGAGATACCAGAGCTCGGTTCCGCGTCGGGCGTAGTCGTCGGGTGGACCGAGGGTCTGGGCGACCTCGATGGCGGTCGTCGTCCCAAGCCGCCACTGGACCTTTTGGGCTTGAGTCACGTAGTAGGGGTCGCCGTAGCGCTCCGTCGTGACGGTGCAGCCGCTGGCCCAGAGCGCGCAGGCCACGAGGAGGGCCGACCCGATTCTCGCGGCGAGGGTGCTCACTCGGTGACCTCGGGCTCGTCGCCCCGCATTCGAGCCGTGTTGTCAGCGACGCCCAGGAGGCGGTCCTCCGCATCGAAGAAGAGGACCGTCTTGTAGGGCTTGGTCCTCCGGTAGAGGTAGCGAAAGCTGAGGTTGTTGGCGCCGGGAATGATGTCCACGAAGGGCGGGGTCCCGATCCAAAACGCGATCACCTCGCCCTTGTCCGCGCGATAGGCCATGAGCGAGCCGCTCTTGCGCTTGAGCCAGAGCTGGGGCGGGCCGAGTCGCTCGAGGGCTTCTTTGGCGGTCGTCTTGGTCGGCACGAGCTCCTTGGTCTCGACGGGCTCGAGCTCCACGCCACGCTCCGAGTCGCGCATCACGAGGGGCGAGAGGCCGAAGAAGAAGGCGTGGATCCCCTTGGTGGCGAACCAGAAGCTCTGGGGCCGACCGACCCGAGCCAGGAAGTTGCGCGGGTAGGGCCGGAACCACCACTCGCTCCCGCCGGCGGTCTGGATGCCCTCCGAGGTCACGTTGAACTCTTCGCCCACCGTCGCCTGGTGGACGTGACCGGCAGGGCTGATCGGTCCTATGGTCTTGTCGTGAATGAAGGCCGGGAGCGCGCAGCCGCCTAGCCCGAAGCCCAGGGCCGCCAGGACCAGGAGCTTCGTCGAGAGCTCGGCTGAGGGTGTCAGGCGACTCACCCGGAGTCCGCCGGCAGGGGCTCTGGGGCTCACTCGTCTTCTGGTTCGGCGTCGGTCTGCTTGGCGAAGGAGAGGTACTTCACGACGTCCTTGGTGTCGAAGAAGACCATCAGGCGATCCGAGACAGTGGTCCGGCGGAAGTAGGTGAAGAGCAAGAGGGTGAAGAAGCTCTCGTCGTCCTCGGTGTATTCGTAGACGAACACGTCCTCGGCCGCCTTGGCCTCGATCGCTCCCTGAGCAGGCGTCGGGCCTTCGCCGATGGGAGCGGCGGCAGGGCGGCCCAAGAGCGAGGCCCCCGAGTTGGTGATGGTGGCGCCGACGCGGGTGTAGGAGTTGGGGGGACCGAAGGCGTCGAGGACGTCTTGCTTGGTCGAGACGCCGACCTTGATCTCGGCGATGCGTCGCCCGTCGATGACCCGACCGCTCTTTTGGGTGCCTATGGCGCAGCCACCGCTCGTAAATCCAAGGAGGAGGGCGATCCCGATGACTGCGTAGCGAATGCTCATGGGTGGACCCTAAAGCAGCACCGGAGATAACTCCAGCGCCTCAACGGGTCGCTCTCGCGTGGAGGCCAGGGCGTGGTCGGCGGACTAAAGTCCTTGATATTCCAGGAGTTAGTCGGCCAGAGGGCCGAACTCGAAACCTGGTCGAAGGGCTCTTCGGCCCGCAGATTGGGCCGTCCGGGTCGGGGGGTCATGGTCTCTCCTGTGGGGTAACGACAGGCACGCAATAAAGCCGACCACAGCGGTAGCCTCCTCCCACCTTGGGGCGGATACTGCGCGCCCGCATGAGCGGGCCTGTAAGGAGAGAGCATGGCGGTTCGGATTGGTTTCCACGGATTTGGGCGAATCGCTCGTTCCGTGTTCCGGGTCCTCTACGGGCGCAAGGACTTCGACGTCCGTGTGATCAGCGACGTCGCGCCCCCGGACAACCTGGTCTACCTCCTCAACTTCGACACGATCCACGGTCGCTTCCCGGAGGAGGTGACCCACGGCTCGGGCCACCTCTTCGTCGGCGGCCGCGCGATCCCCATGGTCCACAGCAAGGAGCCCGGCGACGTTCGCTGGCGCGACTACGACGTGGACGTGGTCGTCGAGGCCAGCGGGAAGTATCGGACCGCCGAGTGGCTCAACCGCCACCTCGAGGCCGGCGCCCGGCGCGTGATCCTGACGGTTCCGCCGCGCGGGACCCTCGACTCGGTCTATTGCATGGGCGTCAACGACCACGAGATCGTGCGCGAGACCAAGATCGTGTCCAACGCGAGCTGCACCAGCAACGCCCTGGCCCTCGTGCTCAAGGTCCTCGACGAGGCCTTCGGCGTCGTGCGCGGCTCCATGACCACGGTCCACGCCTACACCAACGACCTCCGCCTCGCCGACGTGCCTCACCACGAGATCCGGCGCTCGCGCGCCGCGGCTGAGAACATCATTCCGAGCGAGACCTACTCGGTGAAGGTCGTCGAGCACCTGATTCCACGCCTCGAGGGGCGCGTCAAGGGCATGGCGCTCAACGTGCCCGTCCCCGACGGCTCAGTGATCGACCTGACCTGCAAGCTCCGCAAGCACGTCAGCCCCGCCGAGGTCAACGGCGCCATGGAGAGCGCGGCCCGCAGCCACCTGGCAGGGCTCCTCGAATACGGGACGCACCCCGTGGTCAGCTCGGACGTCGTCGGCAACCCCCACTCGGCGGTGTTCGACTCGCTCATGACCAAGGTCCTCGACGGGGACCTGCTCAAGACCGTGACTTGGTACGACAACGGGTGGGGCTATGCCAACCGCGTCGTCGATCTCATGACTCGTCAAGCCGCGACGCTTTAGGAAGGCACCAAGATGATCAGGATTGGAATCAACGGCTTCGGCCGGATCGGTCGCTGCGTCTTCCGGGTCGCGCTCGAGCGCGACGACGTGACGATCGTGGGGATCAACGACATAGCCGACCCCAAGGCGCTGGCCTACCTCCTCAAATACGACACCGTCATGGGGCGCCTCGACCACAAGGTCGACTACAAGGACGGCCTCCTCAAGGTCGGTGAGCAGGAGACGCGCTTGATCAGCGAGCGCGACCCCGCCAACCTCCCTTGGAAGGAGCTCGAGGTCGACCTCGTCATCGAGGCCACGGGCTTGTTCAAGACCCGCGAGACCCTCGAGAAGCACATCTCAGCGGGGGCCCCGCGCGTGATCCTGACGGTGCCAGCCGCCGACGAGCTCGACGCCACGGTCGTGCTGGGCGTCAACGACCAGATCCTGGAGGCGGGCCACAAGCTGGTCAGCAACGCCTCGTGCACCACGAACTGCCTCGGCCCCTTGGCCAAGGTCCTCCACGGCGCGTTCGGGATCGAAAAAGGTCTCATGACGACGGTTCACGCCTACACCAACGATCAGCGCCTGGCCGAGGTCGCAAACCACAAGGACCTCCGGCGCTCGCGAGCTGCGGCCTGCAACATCATTCCGACCACGACCGGGGCCGCCAAGGCCGTCGGCAAGGTGATGCCCGAGCTGAACGGGCGCCTCGACGGAATGGCGATGCGGGTCCCGATCCCCGACGGCTCGACCGTCGACTTCGTCTGTGAGCTCCAGAGCGAGGTCACCGCCGAAGAGGTCAACGCCACGGTCAAGGCCGCCGCCGAGGGCCCCCTCAAGGGGATCTTGGAGTATTGCGAGGAGCCCATCGTGAGCTCCGACATCATAGGCAACCCGCACTCGTGCATCTTCGACTCGGCCCTGACCCAGGCCATAGGCGAGCGCATGATTCGCGTCGTGGCTTGGTACGACAACGAGTGGGGCTACAGCAACCGCGTCGTGGACCTGATCCAGCGCCTGAACGCGCTCTAGGAGCGGTGACCTCTTCCCGGGGGCTATCGAAAACACGCTAGGACTGACCGGGGCGAGATCGTCTGCGAGATTACGAGTGGGTCTGAGCCGCCCAAAGGAGTCCAGGCAGCGTTCATGAATCCAGCCAGCGAGGCTCCCTCGGGGGCGATAGCGCGCCGCCGCCCAGCGCGCGGCGCGGTCCCCGTCGCTACGGACCAGCAAGCCAGCGTCCTCCAGCGCGCCCGGGAGCGGCGGTGAGCTCCCTCGCCGCCCGGTTCCTGCCCTCGAGGAAGACCGCCCTTGGGATCGTCGCGCTCTGCGCCCTGGGCGTCGCGGGCTGGCTCTCCGCGCGCATGGGCACCGGGACCATCGAGGAGCTGGGGATCGGCGACCGCGCGGAGCACTACCCCCCCGAGCTCTCGGGCGGTCAGCAGCAGCGAGTCGCCGTGGCCCGCGCGCTGGCCAACCAGCCCGAGCTGATCCTGGCGGACGAGCCGACGGCAGCCCCCGACGGGCAGCGCGGCCGACAGGTCATGGAGCTCTTCCGCCGGATCGCTCACGAGCGCGGCACCGCGGCGATCGTCGTGACCCACGACCACCGCGCCCTCGACGTGTTCGACACCATCTACGAGCTGGAGGATGGGCTGATTCGGCATGGCGATCAGCCCGCCCCGGACCCAGACCATCCTGGACAGGAGTCCTCATGAGACATTTACGCGGCGCGCCGCTGGCGCTGGCTCTCTTGCTCTGCGGCTGCCCGGGACCTGGAGGGGGCGCGCCCACGCCCCAGCCCACGAGGGGCGCGCAGGAGCGACCCGACCCTCGCCGGGCGCAGGCCATGGAGGCGGCCAAGGCGCTCGGAGAGCAGCTCAAGGCTCGTCTGGGACAGGCGATCCAAGAGGGTGGCCTGGGCGCAGGGATCGAGACCTGCAAGGTCGCGGCCCCAGCCATTGGGACCAAGCTCTCGGGCGAGCGGAGCCTGAGGCTCGGGAGGACCTCCTTCAAGCTGAGGAACCCCGCTAACGCGGTCCCGACCTGGGCTCAGGCCGAGGTGGACGCGCGCCGCGAGACGCCCTCCTTCTCCGAAGGGCCCGACGGGACCCTGCGGGCGCTGCTCCCGATCCGGATGGCGGGGCTCTGCGTGGCGTGCCACGGGCCGCGCGAATCGCTCTCGCAGGAGGTCCAGGAGGCCCTCGCCCAGCGCTATCCCGAGGATCGCGCCACGGGCTTCGGCGAGGGCGAGCTGCGCGGGTGGTTCTGGGTGGAGGTCCCCCAGGAGTAGTCCGGCTCCAGATCCAGGCGGGTCCAAGCGCGACGGGTCACAGGGACTATGCCCTGACACCCCATAGCGACCTTTGGCTCTCCCTCCCCCTGGCGACGACCACTACGCTCCCTCAGCGCTACCTGAAGGGTGAGGGGATCTTGGTCTACTGCGTGAGCTCCGGCATCATTGGCAAGCCGCGCCCGTGCTTCTTCGACTCGGCCCTGACTCAAGCCATTGGCGAGCGCATGATTCGCGTCGAGACACGGCTTGCCTCCCTCACCGGAGGCATGGCCTAGAGGTCCAGCCAGCGGGTTCAGGTTGTAGTCTGACGCCGCTCTCGGCAGGTCTGAGTGGGCGCGGAGGGACAGTGGGCGAGGCTTCGAAGGCTTGGGTCGGTGTGGACGCAGGGGGCTCGCATACCGAGCTCGCGCTGGGACTCGACTCGCCTGGACCCCTCCTTCGAGTGGAGGGGCCAGGGATCTTCCTCGGACGGGAGCCGGATCGAGCGACGGAGACGATCCTGGGCCTCCTCGAGCAGGCCTTGGCTCGCCACGACGCCACGCTGGAGCTCCGCGCCTTCGTGGTCGGTGCTGCGGGCGCGGGTCGGGAGAGTGCCTGCGCGGCCCTCCGCGAAGGCCTCCGGGGAGCCCACCCCCACCCGCGAATCGTGAGCGACTTCGAGATCGCCCACGCCAGCGCGTTCCCCTCCGGACCTGGGCTGCTGCTGGGGGCGGGGACTGGCTCCTACGCCGTCGGTCGCGACGGCGCGGGTGAACTGGTCCGCGTCGGTGGCTGGGGCCCCGTGCTCAGTGACGAGGGCAGCGGCTATCACCTGGCCCTCCAAGCGCTGCGCCGCGCCACCGAAGAACTCGACGGCCGCGCGCCAGCGACTGAGCTCAGCGCGTCGCTCCTGGGGGCCGCGGGCTGCCCCGACCTCGACGCGCTGGTCACCTGGTCGGTCCAGGCCTCACGCTCGGACCTCGCCGCCTTGGCTCGCGAGGTCTCCTCCTTGGCTGCGGCGGGGCAGCCTGAGGCTTGCGCGCTCGTGGAGGGAGCTGCGGCGGCCCTCTTGAAGCTCGTCAGGGGCTTGGCGGCCCGGCTCGGCGAGGAGACGATCCCGGTGGCCTTGGCGGGTGGCCTCCTCGCTCCTGGGACCCCTCTCCGCGCAGCCCTCGCGCGTCGGCTCGTGGACGAGCCGGGGACCGAGCTCCACGAAGGCTCCCTGGATCCGGTCTTGGGCGCGCTGGCTCTGGCTGGGTGGCCTGGAGCGTAGGCTTCGTCGCCGGAGGACTACACTGAGGGATCGCCGGCGTCCCGGCCCGGAGCCAGCCAGGTCGAACCTGAGCCGGATCTAGACTGGTCCGATCGCCTCAGGTCCGAGACACTGACGCCCTTGGCCTCGACTCCCGACAGCGACGACTACACGCTCCTCCAGCGCTACCTCAAAGGAGACGCCCGGGCTATGGACACCTTGGTCGATCGCCACGCGGGGCGGGTCTACGGCTTCGTGCTCCGCTTCACTGGCAACGCGGCCCTGGCGGAGGACCTGACTCAAGAGGTCTGGTTGCGAGTCCTCCGCTCGGCGAAGGGCTTCGAGGGGCGAGCGCGCTTCTCGACCTGGCTCTTCACCCTGGCCCGAAGCGTGTGCCTCGATCACTACCGGAAGGACCAACGCCGCTCGGCGCGCTTGCCAGCCGTGAGCGAGCCGCAGCTCGAGAACCTCGAGGGCGAGGCGCCCCTGCCGCTCGAGCGCCTCGCGGACCAGGAGCTGGCCGAGCACGTCTTGGCTGCGGTCTCCGAGCTGCCCGACGCTCAACGTGAGGTGTTCTTGCTCCGCGAGGAGGGCCTGAGCGCGGCCGAGGTCGCCGAGATCCAAGGCGTCCCCCGCGACACGGTCAAGAGCCGAATGCGATACGCCTTGACCTATGTCCGGCGTATCCTGCGCGCTCGCCTCGGGGAGGGGGCCAGCCGTGGACTGTGAGGTCTTCCAAAGCGAGCTGCCAGAGCTGGTCTACGGAGACCTACCGCCGGAGCGCCGCGCGCAAGCGGAGGCGCACGCCGAGGGCTGCGCTTCCTGCGGCGCGATCTACGCCGAGGTCCGCGGGGTCAAGGGCTCGATTCCAGCTCCCCTCCCGCCGCCGCAGCTCGGGACGCGGCTCAAGCTCATGGCGCGCGACCAGCTCCTCGACGAGAAGGCCCCCGCCCCAGATCGGACCGGAGGGCCGATTCACCTCGCCATCGTGGCCATCCTCGGAGCCTGCGTCGCGGCCTTTGGTCTCGGGGTGACCTTCGAGCGCCAGCGTCGCGACTCGAGCACTCCCAAGCCCAGCCTCTCGCCCGAGGACCTGAGCTTCCCGACCCAGACCCCGCGCCCCAGCGCGACGCCGGCCCGCCCGGCCGGGACCGCCTTGCCTCCCCAGGCTCGCGCGGCCTGGCAGCGTCGCCTCCACGAGGCCGGACAGGAGCGCCTTCAGAGTGAGCGCTGGGAGGACGCGGAGGCCTTCTTCCGCCGGGCGGCCTCGGTTCTCCCCGACGGCGACCTAGCGGGCTTCGCTCGCGCCGGCGCTGCCGAGGCCTTGATCCGCCAGGACAGGCAGGCTGAGGCCCGCGCCGAACTCGACGAGCTGCGTCGCGAAGTGAGGGCAGGACGCGTCGCAGGCGGAGCGGGCCTCCTCCAGCGGATCGCGGAGCTGACTCAGGCAGCAGGGGACTAGGCTCTGCCTCTCGAAAGGCCGAGGGCGGATTTTGACCGCCAAGGACGCCAAGGCTGTCGCGAAGTCGCGACTCTCTCTGACCTCTAGAGATTTCCTAGGCAGCACACTGCGCCAGCTTCTTCCTTGGCGGTCTTGGCGTCCTTGGCGGTTGGATCGATCGGTCAGACCCAATCTCGGCAGGGCGTCGCCATAGGAGGACACTCTGGCTTCGCGGTGGCGAGGAAAACGATCGGCTTCTCTCTCAGCGAGAGGGGGTTATGAAATCGTCGTCTTCGTCGTCCGGGTCGTCGAGGGCTGCGGTCTCCTCCTCGTCCCGAGCGCGCTTGGACCCCAGAGACGAGCGCTGAATCGCAGCCGCGAGGGGATCAAGGGGGGCGGCGCTGGGCTCCGTCAGAGCGCCGTCGGGAGACGCTTCTTTGAGGCCGCGGCTGACCTCACCGGGCGGCGCGACCGCGGCCCGTTGGGTCTGCGCTTCGGAGCGGGCAGTCGGGGTTCGCGCTGGGGCGGGTTCGGGCTCAGACTTCGGTTGGGGGCGGTCGACTCGGACCGCGCTGGGCTCGCAGTGAGGGCAGGAGTCCCAAATGTCGGTGAAGAGGTGACCGGCGTCGCAGCGCTGGGTCAGGGTCCCAGGCAGGGCGTAGGCGTCGGCCGGGAGGACCACGAGGGAGTTGGCGTGGTCCTCGAGGCGCTCGCGCTGGGTCTTGAGGGCCGTGAACACCCCCATCGCCGCGAAGGACTGAACAGCTAGGCAATAGAGCGCGATTCCGCCTGAGTCGAACCCGACCAAGGGCTTGGCGACTCCCGCGTGGGCGGCTGCCGTGATCCCGAAGAAGGGGTTGAGGCCGTAGGCCAAGGAGGCGATCTCGTCGGGGGCCCCGTTCTCGTTCAGGATCGCGCCCCCGATCACCGGGAGGACCCAGAAGGCCATGACTGCCATCGAAGCTAGGAGGCGGGGGACGCCTATGTCGCGGGTCGCCAGGATCGCCCACTGGACCGTGAGGGCCATCAGGGCGTAGGCAGAGATGGCTATGGCGCCCGCCAGGATCAGCCCGGCGGGGCTGATCTCCCAAAGACCGGGTCGGTTGCCGAGCTCCGTCGCTGCGATCCCCATGGGCACGAAGAACAGGAGGACCATCAGCCCGTAGATAACCGCAGGTGTCGCGTAGCGACTTAGCACGAGGCGCTCTGAGGCGAGGAGCGTGTCGTCGCTGTCGCGTCGGGCCTTGCCTCGGACGAAGTTCCGCGCCGAGAGGGGGCTCTCGAGGGCGCACCACAGGAGGGCCACGAAGGGGACGATGAGGTGGAACGAGAGCGAGGCCGCTTGGTCCATGAAGTTGCGGCGCCAGCGGTGAGTCGTGCTCGGGTAGGGGTCTGGATACCAGGTCGCAAGGACCAGGGCGCAGAACGCGAACAGAATCAGGAGCGCGCCCCGTCGGCCGAAGAAGACCGCGTCTGGGCTGGTGTAGCGGTGGGAGACGGCGCGGAGGAGAGCGCTTGAGAGGAGGACTAGGAACGCGATCTGGAGCAGGTCACCGGGGAGGTCGACGCCCAGCGACTGGATCATGAAGTGCGTCTCGCGCTCCCAGGCCACGGTAGGTCCCCAGGGGCCGAGGAAGGACAGGATCCGGGCCTCTCGAACCTCCATTCCGGCCGAGATCGCCACGCCAGAGGCGATCAGGAGGGCTATGGCGGCGAACATTCCCGCGCCGCCGGCGGCGGAAGGCTTCTTGACTGTCAGGCCCGCCAGGGCCCCGACCATGCAGTAGACAGGCGTCAGGAGGACCATGACGATGGTCAGCCGCATTGTCCCTATCGGACCTGCTTCGCTAAAGGCGCCGGCCAGGACGAGGGGAGTCGTCAAGGCCGCCAGGGTCAAAGGCAGCGACATCTGCGTCAGGAGGTGCCCGACCGCGAGGTCGCTGCCGGACATTCCTGTGAGGCGAAGCATGTCGAGGACGCCCTCTTCGCGCTGCTTGGCTATGGCGGTGGCGACGCGGGCTGGCGCCCAGAGCAAGAGGAGCACTCCGACCACGATGGCGGCCAGGGTCCCCCAGCCGTCGGCGAGATACTCCAAGCGGCGGCGGCGTGTGGCCCAGCTCATGAAGATCAGGGCTGCGATTCCGTAGAAGCAGACCAAGAAGATGATCATGATCACGATGGAGCGCTTGTCGCGTCGGGTCTGGCCGAGGCCCCACTGGGCGAGGGGGTTTCGCAGGAGCGAGTCGATCACGCGCGCCTCCCGCGCTCGTCGGCGAAGTCTTTTCCGCCCAGGAGCTCGCGAATCGCGTGGTCCGAGCGCCGATCTTGCTTGCCCTCCTGCTTGCCGGCGACCTTGAGGAAGAGGTCCTCGAGGCCCTCGCGTTGCGTGCTGAGGCCGCTCACGAGGACTTGGTTTCGCGCGAGGAGGCTCACGATCGCGGCGCGTCGCTTGGCGTCGCTACGGCCCGCGAGGTCCACGATGAGGCGCGTCGTGCCGGGGCTGGGGCCGGGCTCGGATTGGACCTCCTGAACGTCGTCGAGGGACCCTATCAGGCGCGCGGCGTGCTCTTTGGGGCCCGCGATCTCGAACACGAGCCGATCCCTAGGGTTGAAGCGCTCGAGGATGTCCTCGATCCGGCCTGAGACGAGCATTCGCCCCCGCTCGATGATCCCGACCGAATCGCAGAAGTCGGCCAGCTCCGTCAAGATGTGACTCGAGACGATCACGGTCTTGCCGAGGTCCCTCAAGGTTCGGATCACGTCACGAAACTCGATCCGAGCCGCGGGATCGAGGCCCGCGGCGGGCTCGTCGAGGAGGAGCAGGAAGGGGTCATTGATCAGGGTCTTGGCGAGGAGGACCCGCTGCTTCCAGCCCTTGGAGAGGTCGGTCACCTTCTGCTTGCGGCGCTCCCCGATCCGAGTCAGCTCTATGGCTCGCTGGACCCGCTCCTTGCGCATTCGGCCTGGCAGTCGATAGGCGATGGCAAAGAACTCCAAGAACTGCTCAACGGTGAAGCCTTCGGGCATGCCAAAGGGATCGGGCATGAAGCCCAGCATCTTGCGGACGCGGTCAGTCTCCTGCTGCGTGCAGCGGCCTCGGACCCAGACTCGGCCGGCGTCGGGTTGGTCCACGGTGGCCAGCATTCGGAGCGTGGTCGACTTGCCGGCGCCGTTGGGCCCAATGAACCCGTAGACCGAGCCTTCTTCGATCTCGAGGTCGAGTCCCTGGACAGCGGGGGCGCGGCCATAGAAGCGCCACACATTGCGGGCGACGAGGGTACTCATGAGGCAGCGTCTCCGAGGAAAGGACGATCTTAGGGGCTTTAGGGGAGTAGGTGGAGCGAGGGGCGCCGGCTGCCCCAGAACAGCTCTAAACCTGATCACAGACCAAGTTCAGGAGCCCTCCCGGAGGGGGTCGCTCAGACCGGATCTGGGTGCTAACCTCTGCCGCTTGAAGGCCCAGCGGGCCCATACCAAAGGATGGACGAAGTGATCATTGAGTTCGACGAGAGCACGCCGTTGCACGTCATCAAGGAACTCGCGCCGGGGCTCCGGCTTGAAGACAAGACCGTGGAGCTCTCGATTCCCGAGCTTGAGGAGGCCGGCAACGTCGTCTTCAACGTGGACTTCGGGAAGGACCCGGTCTCGTTCGTCAGCATGAGCTTCAACGACGTTCCTCTTGACCCTGAGAACACGGGCCACGGGTCGTTCCTCTTCGACCCCATGGAGTTCGGGCACACGCTCAAGATCGAGTTCAACACGGCTCAGATCCCGACCCAACAGAAGGACGACGCCCCCCAGTGGGAGGGCCAGGTCAACTTCCAGGTCGAGGGCGACGACGAGTGGTCGGCGTTCTTCATCCAGGTCGAGAAGTTCCTCGGCGACGAGACCTTCGACGGCGTGTTCGCCGTCGACCTCGGCACGACCAACTCCTCGGTCGCCTACTGGGAGGTCAAGCCCGAGCCTGACTTCCTCCCCGTCAGCCCGACCCTCCTCAAGGAGGCCCAGTCCATCGCTTCCGCCGTCAACGCCATCGAGATCGAGCCCTTCAAGCAGCTCGCCTCGGAGAGCTACGACGTCGGTCAGAAGGCCGTCGGCAGCCAGCGCAAGACCAACCTCCACATGTCGGTCAAGCGCGGCATTGGCACCAAGAAGCGCTACGTCGTCACCAAGGGCAAGGAGATTTGGCGCGACGCCGACGCTCAGCACATGATGACGGCCCTCGGCAAGAAGATCCTCGAGGACGCTCGCTCGATCCTGGGTAAGAACATCTCCGAGATCGTCGCCACCAGCCCCCCCCGCTGGAACGCGGTCCAGGTCGGTGAGCTGCGTCGCGTCCTGCGCCGCCTCGGCTTTGCGGCCGATCGCATGGACATGAGCACCGACGAGGCCACCGCCTCGGGGCTCTACTACGTCCTCTACCCCCTCTTCGAGCGCTTCGGCAAGCGCTCGGCTCTCTCTGAATACGTTCAGAAGGAGTTCGGTCGCATGAAGACCGCCAAGGGGGACTACACCTTCAACCTGCTCTCGATGGACTTCGGCGGCGGAACGACGGACCTCGCGCTCATCAAGTGCGGCGTGGCCTTCGAGCCCCAGCACCTCGCCCTCGACATCGACATCGTCGATCGCGGCGGTCGCCAGGACATTGGCGGTGACAACCTCACCCTCCACATGTTCGACCTCCTCAAGCGTCGCGTGGCCTTGGCCTTGGCCCACCCGCAGCGTCTGGTGGACCCCTCGACGACCGAGAAGGCGCCGACCAACCCCTGGATCAAGTACTTCAAGCTGGACGTCCAGCAGGGTGCTCTCCTCCAGCGCTGGGACGAGGTCGTCGAGCACCTCAACACGCCTGAGATGCCGCGCGCCCTCTGGGACCTCGTGAACGGAATGTTCCCGACCGCTTGGGACTTCAAGGACATGCCCGCGACCTATCGGAAGTACAAGCTGCCCGCGCGTCGCAACTTCGACTGGCTCTGGGCTCAGGCCGACCAGCTCAAGAAGGCCCTCTGCATCGACGTCAGCAACGCGGTCAAGGGCAAGGACGTCACGGCCGCTGACCTCGAGCCCTTCCGGGATCGCTGGCTCAGCCCCGACCTGGAGTCCTTCACGACGCCCGTCAACCTGGCCGAGTGCATTCCCCTCGCTGCTGAGAGCGAGGACTTCCGCGAGAAGTTCCTCAGCGTCACCTACGGGAACATTCATGACTTCTACGTCCCCGTGATCCAAGGCCTGGCCGAGGAGACGGTTCGGATGGAGAAGCGCTCGCTCTCGCCGCGCATCGACGTCGAGGGCAAGGAGGTCCCCCCCACGGTGGACCGTGTGGTGCTCGCCGGCAACGGCGCTCGGATCCCCTCCATCGCGGCCTTGGTCAACAAGGGACGCGATCAGGGCGGCCTCGGGACTCCCTTCGACCAGATCAAGTTCGACCCCGTCCGCGCCAAGCTCGCGGTGCCCATCGGCGCCTGCTTGCGGCGAATCGCGCGCAAGGTCGAGGGTTTCAAGATCGACATTCGAATCAGCCGCAACCTGCTGCCCTTCGACGTCCTGCTCAACATGGGAACGACCTCGGTCCCCCTCTTCATGAGCGGCCAGATCAACGAGTTCGCGTTCTTCCAGCGCTCGGGTGTCCCCGAGGACCTCGAGGTCGAGTTCGTGACGCGCCTCGACGAGGCCGACAAGGGCACCGAGAACTACAAGCCCTACGTCCTCTTCAAGCCGAAGAGCGAGGAGACGGCCGTCGAGCTGGGTGACCTCCAAAAGGAGGAGGAGTTCTGGAAGACTCTCGATCAGACCTACGGGCTGGTCACGATCCCCAAGGCCAAGAAGATGGTCCCGAGCGGGTTCGGCGCCTACTCTTCGGGTGCAGACCCGACCTCGGGCGGCAACACGGTCCTCCCTGAGGACGCAGGCAAGGTCTTCAAGGAGGTCGGTGATCGGACCTTCACCTACGGCGACATGCTCGAGCTCCTGCGCAACGAGATGTCGATGCGTCAGAAGATCACCTGGATCGAGGAGGCCTTCGAGACGGCTCCGGCTGACGGGGACATCGTCCACCGCTACTACCTCGACGTGACCAAGCAGGTCTACCTCGTCCGACACAGCGCTGAGGGCAAGACCCTCTTCCTCGCCGAGACCGACGAGGACGCGCTCGAGGAGCTCTCGCCAGAGCGGAACCCCTTCTCGGGAATGCACTAGCGAGGGCGCCAGGTCGGGGCGCCTCGATCGCCGCGACCTGGGTCGCTTGGGCCGGGCCCGCCTCAGGCGGGCCCGCGTCCGTGTGCAGGCGGTCGGTTCGTCTGCCAAGGTGGGCTCGCGAGGCGAGTCCGAGAGCTTGAATCGGAGACACGAGCGCGAAGGGGGTCGACGCGGAAGTGGCTGGGGACGAGGAGAGAGCTGAGCTGGATCCCTCCGAGGAGGGAGCTGACGCCGGAGGCGCCGTGGCCGAGGGTTCGTCTGCGGACGAACCCTCGTCGGGCGATCCCAGTTCTTCTGGTCTGGCCAGCTCCGGTCTGGCCGACTCCTCGCTCTTTGAGTCAGGCGTATCCTCTCCCCTGACTCCTCCCAAGTCCGACCTCGCGAACTCGATGCTCCTGGAGTCGTCCATAGACGAAGGCGGCGCAGACTCGCCCGAGCCGGGTTCGGACAGCGCGGGTCCCGGCAAGCCTGGTCCAGGCATGAAGGGTCCGAGTTCCGAGCGAATCCGGCGTCAGCCTCCGGGCTCAGAGGGCATGCGTCGCCCCGCCGGCTCCGAGCGAGTGCGGCGTCAGCCTCCAGGCTCAGAGGCCATGCGCCGCCCTGGCGCCTCCGAGCGAATGCGGCGCGCGCCGGGTTCGGGCCCCAAGCGTCGTCCTCCAGGCTCCGAGCAAATGCGGCGCGCGCCGGGTTCGGGCCCCAAGCGTCGTCCGCCTAGCTCGGAGCCCATGAAGCGGCCCGCGAACTCAGAGCGGATGCGTCGGTCCAGCTCGGGCCAAGGGAGGGTCCCTGCGGGCGAGGGCAAGCGGCCGCCCAACTCGGGGCCCATGCGTCGCCCGCCCTCGGGCGCCGGTCGCGTCCCGCCTGGACGCTCTAGCCCGGGTTCGAGCCCCAAGGGTCAGCCTCGACGCCCCCAACGGGTCGGTCCTGGCGACTTGCCCAAGCTCCGAAAGGGTCCTCCGGCGACAAAGCGTGGCAAGCCGGCGCGCAAGCAGGGGACCCGGCGGGTCGAGAAGGCCAGCCTGCGGACCAAGAAGATCGTGTCCTTCGCCGAGCTCGGCTGGACCTGCACTCCCCACGAAGAGGATCACCCCTCTGGGGCTCAGGCCCTAGCCTTCGACCTCGGGACCGAGTGCTGCGCCGCCACGACCTTCGAGGGCGAGCTGACCCGGCCCCGCGAGCGGGCCCACCCCACCATGGTCTTGGTCAAGGACCCCCACGCCTTCCGCTCGCTCGAACCCTTCTCGTTGGAGACGGGCCTCGAGGCGCTGGAGCGCTGGCCGAGCGAGCGTGTCCTGCGCGGAACCCGTGGGTCGATCCAGATCCCCAGCCAGATCGGGCTGGTCGAGTTCCCCGCGGATCACGCCCTGGCCGGACTGGTCGGCAAGGTCCGCAGCGCGAGCGACTACGAGCAGCGGAACGTCGTCCTGACGCTCCCGACCTTCATGGCCTCCAGCACGGCTCAAGAGATCCGCGACGCCGCCGCCCCCTATCGCAAGGGCGCCTTCCGCGGCGTCCCGGGCGCCCTGGCCAGCGCCTACTTCTACTGGGCTCCAGGCCTGGCCGAGACCAAGGGCGCGCAGCTCGCGGCCTGGTCGCGCGGAGCGCTCAACGCCGGGCACCTCCTGGTCCTCGACTGGGGCGCCTCGGGCCTCGAATACGGCTTGGTCTCGATCCGCCCGGGGGAGGGAGAGGAGAAGACCGAGCTCCGCCTCCGCTTGGCCGGGATCTGGCCCAGCCTGGGAGGTCACCGGCTGACACTCCTGATCCTCCAGCGAATCCACCGGATCCTGACGGACCGGATCTTGGCCCAGGGACCGAGCGACGACTTGATCCGGCGCCCCCTCTTCGATCCGCGCTCGGGCTACGTCCCGCGCCCGGTCGGCTACGAGGAGGCCTTCCGGCGCCTGAAGGCCATCGGTCGCCCGGCCAACGCCGAGGAGGCGCGCGAGATCGAGAGCCTGCGAAACCTCTTGCTCCCCATCCGCTGGACCTTCGGCCCAGGCGAAGAGCCGCCCGGCTACGCGCCATTCCGCCGCTTGGCGGTCAGGCACTTCAAGGGTCTCTGGACGGCCGCTGAGCGGATCAAGCGCATGATCTTCAGCCAGCCTGGGCGAAACCGCGAGCGGGGTACGATCCCCTGGAACGCCGACGCCCTCGACTCGCCCTTCGTGAGCGACCTCGAGGATCGCTTGGTCGAGTTCCCAGTCAGGCCCTACCTCGGCATGATCCAGCGGAGCCTCTCGCGCTTCCTGAGCTACACCCACCGCCGCGTTCGACAACACGTCGCCGAGGGACCGATTCCGATCGCGCTCAGCGGTATGCAGTCAGCCAGTCCGCTCCTGCGTGAGGTGATCGGCTTCGAGGGAGCGCAGGGTCGCCTCAAGGACGTCAGCGTGGCGCCCGCTAGCACCGACCCCCTCGAGCTCAAGGCCACGCTCAATCGCGGCGCGGCCCTCTTGTTCCGGGACAAGCGAAACCTCGACTTCGGCCCCGTCCCCGAGGTCTTGCCCTTCTCGATCCAGATCGCGGACTGCTTGGGCAACGTCCCCGTGTTCACCGCGGGACCCCTCGACGAGTTGGCCTGCTTCCAGCGCCGGATCCGGGTCGAGGGCGGCTTCCCCCGCTTCGAGTTCTTCATCTACGAGTCCGAGGACGGACTTCGCCGCGGGACCTGGGGCTGCATCGACTTCCAGGTCCCCTTCGAGTTCACCGAGCACGATCAGACCATCTCGCTGGACCCGCGCTACGGCTTTGGCGGGAGCCTCCCGACCCTGCGCGAGCTGCGGGGCGACGAGGGCAAGGCCCTGACCCACTACTTCGATCGCGAAGAGGGCGACTCTCGCCGCGACGGCTTCGTGAGCTTTCGCAGCTACGCCCCTCGGCGAGACCCCAAGGCGCGCAAGCTGCTCCACTTCCTCGAGCACGGGCTCCGCGGGGAGTTCCACCGCAAGGTGTATCTCCTCGAGCGTGAGTTCCCCAAGCCGCCCAAGCGCTTCGACTACATTTATCAGCGCTACTACCTCAGCCGGAGCCAAGAGCTGCTCGTCGTGCGTGAGTGGTGGGCGCCGGTAGAGGGCGGGAAGCTGCTCCGCAACAAGACCCTCCATGTGTGCCAAGGCACGACGGAGGCGAACACGATTCTTGGTCTCCATTGGGGGACCTACTAATGCTCGCGGCTCGAGATCGAATCGGCGCTCGTCGCCGGCGCGCGAGCGAGCAGGCCCGGGCTCTCGGCCCGAGCACTTCGAGCTACTGGGGATGGATCGCATGAGCGCAGGCACCCTGCACGATGAATTGATCGACGAGCTCAAGCTCTTGGTCGACGGCCTCAAGGACGACACCGAGCGCGGCAGCGCTGGGCGGGAGTACCTCAACGGTCTCTTGCGCGACGTCTACGTCTTGGAGGAGACGGCTGGCGATCAGCCCGACCTCGAGGACAGCAAGTGGCTCGCGCCCTTCGTCGAGGTCTTCGTGACCAAGCTCGAGGTCGGCTCGCGGGTCCTGCCCGACTCCGCCAAGGCCTTCGAGGCCGCGGTCGAGCGGGTGGCCGACCTCCGCGAGCGCAACGCGCTGCTGGGTGAGCTGCGCGAGCGGATCACGCCCATCCTCGACGGGGGCCTCCTCCGCGCCGAGGCCTCCGAACGCCTGGAGCGCTCGGGGGTCCGGGCCACGCTCAAGGCCAAGCGTCTCCTGCGCTCCGTCGGCCCCCCTCCAGAGGCAGCCCTCGCGGCTCGGGTCTTGGAAGGTCTGGCGCTGCACCTCGCGCTGAATCTCGCCGAGGGCGAGCAGGGCGAGAAGGACGGCGAACTCAAGGCGCTCTGCCAGCGCCTCGAAGGCTGGCTGGCCGAGCGCGTCCAAGAGGCGCCTCAGCCTGAGGTCGGCGCGACGGCCGACGAACGCGTCCTGGCGGTCCAGGGCAGCATGCGCGCTCCTGGTGTCCGCGCGGGACATGTGGCCCAGGTCATGGCGCGCGGCTTCGACTACGCGGGGCAGCTCCTGAGTCACCCCGTCGTCGTCGCCTCCGCGGGCTCCGAGGCTCGCGTCCTGAGCACGGCTCGCGAGCTCCTCTGCGGTGAGGACGGACCGGACGAGGCCGCCGTGGCACGGGTCTTGCCCTACCTAGAGGCCATGGGCGCAGCCCTGACCCGGCGTCTGGAGGACCCCAAAGAGACCGAGGCTTCGCGCGGCGCGGCAGCGCTAGACATAGTCGGCGCGGCCCTCCCGATCCTGGAGACCCCTGAGGCCCAAGGAAAGCTCCTCTCGGCCCTCAAGGAGGACTTCCCCGGCAGCGACGTCGAGCTCCTGCTCCCGACGGCGGGGATCCCCATGAGCGAAGGCGTGGGCTGGGAGGCCCGCGACGTGTTCTCCCGGGACATGGCTGAGGGAGTGATCGTCAAGCTCCTGCGGCCCGGCCTCAAGCTAGGGAGCGAGGTCGTGCGACCCGCCCTGGTCCAGGTCAGCCGCGGCGAGCCGCCGCCCTCGGAGGTCCTCGAGGAGATCCTAGAGCTGCTCCCGGCCGACGAGCCGCGGGCCCAGCACCTCATCTCTCGCCTGGAGCGGGCGCGCTGCGCCTCGGCCAGCGACGCCGGCGCTCAGCTCTCGCGTGAGCTGGCTGACCTGGCCCTCTTCCTCCGTGACGATCACCTCGCCGAGGGGGCGCGCCGCGCCCTCCGCCTCGTGATCGAGGAGCCGCCCGAGGCCCTCTTGGAAGCGGCAGGCTGGGAGTCGGTTCGCGAGTTCCTCGACGAGAACCTCGAGACCCTCTTCGAGGACGGCGAGAACGGCGAGATCGCGGTCCACCGCTTGACCCGTCCCTACCTCCAGGGGCTGCGGACTCACGCCATGACCGGAGCCCGCCTCCGAGCCCTGGGCGAGTCGATGTCGGCGCTCTTGTCCCTCTATGACGAGCAAATGGGCCTCACGGCGCGCGAGTGGCTCTTCAGCGAGCTCGAGCGGCTGGCTGGAGACGGTCTTCCCCAGGGCGGACACGCCCGACGCCTGATGCGCACGGCCGCCAAGTCCGTCGGCCGCTTCTACAAGGACGGCGAGGTCACGCCAGCCGTCGAGCTGACCCAGGCCTTGGGTCGCGCTGGCGTGCAGGTCTTCCCCGAGGACGAGGAGACCCTGCGCCGCTGCCCCGATCCGGCCACGACCTTCCACCGCCTCGAGTGCGCCTACGACGAGAAGGCCCCGCGCTTTCAGGTCATGGGCGCCTTCGAGCCTGCCGCGACGACGCGCAAGGACAAGGACGAGGGCGGCGTGACCGAGACCGGAGCGATCACGGTCTCCCTCGGCACGACCCCGCGCTTGCTCACGATCCTGGCTAGCCCTGAGATCGCGGACTCTCGCCTGGGCGGCGCCAGCGCTCGCTTGGCGGCTGAAGTTCAGGCCCTCGACTCTGCGCTCCTGCGCGGCGAGCTGAGCGGAGATGCCGGCGCCGACCGGACCTTCGCCGAGGGCCTCTCGGGCCTGTTCTGTGACGCCCTCGCAGAGGGCCACTGGAGGCGCGGAGACGACGGGCGCGCGGCCTTGGGCCAACTCTTCGAGTGCCTGAGCGAGGACTACCACCTCGAGCTCCTGCCCGGCTTCCTGACCTATCGCCGTTTGAGGGCCCTCTCGGACCAGTTCGGCGACAAGATCAAGGTCGAGGTCGTCCGCGACGGACCTAAGGAGGTGACCCTGCGCTCTATCGGTGCCCTGCACCGCGACGAGCTCCTGCGTCCCCTCGACATGACCTGGGGCGTGGGCGAGCCGCCGGCTTACGTGGCCGTCCTCCGCAAGGCCCTGGACTGGGTCGATCAGGTCCTCGACGGCAAGACGCCGCGGATTCAGCTCTCGCCCGCCGCGACCGAGGCGATCCAGGACTTCGAGTCCCCCGACGCCGGGAGCATCGAGGGCGTCGTCCGCTCCCTAGGCGTGATCGTGACTTGGCTCGCGAACGAGGTCCCCGACGAACTGGAGGCCTTCGGCAAGGCCGTCAAGAACGCCCCGGGCCTGGAGTTCGACTTCTTCCCCCTCCCTGGGCAGACCTACAGCTCGGAGCGGATTCTGCAGGCCGTCGAGCAGTCGTCCTCGCCGGACTCGCTCTCGGTCGTTCGCGACGCGGCCCGCGAGGACGGTCAAGCCGTCGTCGTCGAGCAGATCGCGATGCTCAAGGACGGTCGCCTGATCGGGGAGGAGCCGCGCGCGCGCTTCGCCTTCAAGACCCTCCCTCAAGCTTGCGAGTCACTCGGCAAGGCCCTCCAGCCCGTGCTCAAGAGCGCGCAGGTCGCGCGGACGGTCAAGGGTCAACTCAACGGTCACCTGACCCGGCTGGCGCTCCTGCCGCCCGGGGGCGACGGCGAGAAGGCAGCTCAGCTGGCTGCGTTCAGGACGCTCCTCCAGTCGCGCCTGATCGACCCCAGCTACAGCGACTCGCCCGAGAGCAAGCTCCACGAGGCGGGCGCCTACCTAGCGGGCCGCCTCAGCGAGGCGGGGCTGCTCAAGATCGAGCGCTTCGAGGGCAAGACGTCAATCAAGGACGCCTTGGCTGGCTACCAAGAGGCCGACGTCGAGATCGAGGAGGTCTTCGCGGCCGCGGGGAGCGCCGAGCTCTCAGAGGTCCGGCGCCCCTTGGCTCAGCTCGAGGGGACCACGATCCAGAAGGGCGCGCTGATGAAGGCCGTCCCGACGGAAGAGGGCGACGTCCTCGAGTTCGACGGCGTGCTCGTCGACACCTTGGATCGGCTCCGGAGCTGGATCGACGGCGCGGGTAGCTTGATCGACGAGGAGCTGGCCAACGCCCAGCGCCAGATCCTGCCCCGGACGGTCAAGCGAATCAGTGACGTCCGTCGCAAGATGCTCGAGAACCAAGCCGCTTCGAAGCTGGTCTTGCCGCCTGACACCGCGCGTCGCGACTTGATCCGCTTCGTGATCGACCAGGTCCACCGCGCCGAGGACACCCTCGCGATCCAAGAGGACAAGAGCTACCGCACGACCTTCGGGGACGCGGTCTTCAAGGAGGTCGTGTTCCGCAGCGCGGGCCCCTACCTCTCCAATAAATACGGGATCTCCATAGACACCTCAGTCGTGGCAGGCGCCGACACCCAGGCCTTGGTCGGGAAGTTCAAGAAGGAGGAGACCGGGCCCAAGCCCAAGATCGTCAACGCCAAGGTCTACTCCGTGGTCGTGCCCTGCTATCAGCAAGAGGGCGTGACGATCCGTCCCGCGACCATCCGGGTCGGCGGCTATTGAGCGCCCCGGGTCGAGGAGGTCGATCGTGAGCATTGAGTCTCTCGCAAGCGAGCTCGGTTGGAGCGAAGTCCCGAGCGGCGCCGCCGGGACAGCGCTGGAGCTATTGCTGGACGACGAGTTCGACCGGCTCAAGCGCCCCGAGCGCGAGGCCTTCGTGGCCATCGTCCGCAAGCAGACGCCTTCGGCTGAGGGGACGAACCTGGCCGTGTGCGAGGGCTGCTCGCACGTGATCCTGGCTCGCTACGTCGGGCAGGACCTCAAGTGCCGCGCCTGTGGCGCCGGCCTCGACATGGGCGGCGACGGGTCCGCAGAGGACAGCGGGTTCGGGTTCTCGCTGGCCGATTACGGCAAGACCGGGGCCACGCTCTTGAGCGAGCCTCCCGCAGATCCTGAGGGCGGTCGACTCGAACTCCACGAGAGCCGGGGCCTCGACGAGGCGCTGGTCCTAGACGCCGACAACAAGGACTGGGACGAGCTCCAGGACGAGATCGAGGCCCGGCGCAAGGCCGAGGCCGAGGCCAAGATCGCCGCCGCCGAGAAGGCCAAGCGCGAGGCCAAGGAGAAGGCCGAGCGCGAGGCCAAGGAGAAGGCCGAGAAGGCTCGTCGCGAGGCGGAGGAGAAGGCCGAGAAGGCCCGCCTAGCTGCCGAGGCTGCGGCCGAGGCGGCGCGCTTGGCGGCCGAGGAGGCCGCGCGCAAGAAGGCCGAGGAAGAGGCTCGCCTGGCGGCCGAAGAGGCCGCGCGCAAGAAGGCCGAGGAAGAAGCACGCCTCGCGGCTGAGGAGGCTGAGCGCGAGCGGATTCGCGAGCTCGAGAAGGCGCGTCCCGCCCTGGGCTGCGTCGCGGGCGAGCGCGCCGGCGAGGTGATCCGCCTCGACGACCTCGAGGGCGAGCCTGGGCCGGAGACGGCGGTCTACGTCGAGGGCTGGCCCGAGAAGGCCGAGGCCGTGCTCGTGGTCGGGAACACGCCAGCGGTCGTCGACGGCAAGGCCGTCAGCGGCAAGGTCCAGCTCGAGCTGGGCAGCGTGATCGCCATAGGCGGCGAGGCTTACGTCGTCGAAGAGACCCAGGAAATGGGCGGGCAGCAAGCTGCGGCGGTTCACATCGCGCGCAACGACAAGCAGCCTGGCGGACCCTGGGCCTACTGGAACGAGGAGATCAAGCTCGGCGCGCTCTCGGACTGCGCGATCAACGTCGTCGACGACGGGGTGGCCGACGTTCACGCTCGGATCCTGACCCGCTTCGGCGTCGTGGTCCTCGACGACGAGAGCGGTCAGGGTGCCGAGGACGGGGTCTTCGTCGAGGGCGAGCGCCGGCCTTGGCTCCTGCTGGCCGACGGCGTGACCTTCAAGCTGGGCCCGCGGGGCCCGGAGCTGATCGCCAAGGGCGGCGCCGCGCGCCAGAAGGCGGGTCAGAAGGCCAAGGCCATGAAGCCAGCCCGGCACAACCGGTCGGTGTTCGACGTCTACGACGCGGACGACGAGCTGCTCCAGCGCGTGTTCGTGTTCGTGCGTCGCGAGGTTCGCTTCGGCGCCGTGGGGGTCAGTCCGGAGGACGACTCGCGCCTCCTCAACGAGTGGGTCCTGGTTCCGGCCGAGCACGAGTCGGCCGAGATCGCTGACAAGCAAGGCGGCTTGGCGCTGACGCGAGATGGCGTCGACGTCCGCCGCGACGGCGGGGCAGAGATGCTCCTCAACGGCGAGGCTCTCCAGCCCGGTTCACCTCAGGCCCTCAAGCGCCGCTTCGACCTCGAAGTCGGCGAGCGCATGACCTTCGACGGCCGCGTCTACCGGAGCCCCTCGGCAGTCGAGCGGGACCTCGGTCCGCCGCGCCTGGGCATGAAGGGCGGCCACCCGACCGAGTGCGTTCGTCTGGATCGCGTAGACACCAAGCACACCTACGTGTTCCTGGTCCGAATGCTCCGAATCGGCAGCGAGAACTTCGCGCCCCTGCGGGTCGATCTGCCGGGGGTCGAAGAGTCCCATTGCCAGATCATGTTCAGCCAGGGCAAGTTCCTGATCGTGGCGCCCAAGGCCAACGCCCCGGTCTTCTTGGGCGAGGTCGAGGTGGACACAGGCATTGCCTTCCCCCTCGAGATCAACACCGACATTCACATAGGCGAGGCCCGGATTCGCTTCCGCGAGTTGAACCCGCAGGACTTCCTCTTCGGGGAGCCGGACGAAGACGGGGCCGAAGACTCGGACTAGTTGGAGTCGAGGAGCGCGTGTGGGCCGTCCAGCCAGCGACAACGTGTAGACCTCTCCGCAGCCCGCGCCCGTGCCGGTGGCGCTCGTCATGGGCTGGCGCTTGGCGCGATCGATTTGAACCGCAGAGACGCAGAGGACGCGGAGAGCGTCGCCGAGAGCGCTTCGTGGAAGCGGAGGCCACTTGCGAGCTGGGCCTCGAGAGCGACTGGGCGACCCCTGCGGTGGGGGCCGGGGTGAGATGACGCTTCGCTCCGAAGTTCGTCCGTCAAGGTCAACGCGCTTGAGTCTTGAAGGGACGTACCAGCCCCACTCTCTGATTGCTAACGCTGTCGCGCATCGCGGCGGGAAAACTCCTCCCCTGCGGGTACAGAGTTTTCCACCCTCTCTCGCGAAGGCGGATCAGCTCACCTGGCGAAGAGACCACACCGGCCAAGCGTATACTCGCCTGCGCGCGAGTCCGCCGCTGACCAGTGACAGATCCGCTTCCCAAGTTCCGGGTCGACATGGAGAACGAATGAAAGCTGTTGAGTTCTTGCTTTGCGCCTTCTTAGTTGGCCTGACCGGCTGCACCAGCTCGGGCCAATCGAGCGACGACTCGCCCAAGCCTCGGCTCCAACCCGTGCTGGACGGATACGGAGGCAGGTTCGTCACGGCCTCGGCGCTCCTGGAGTCACACTTGGAGAGCAGCAAGAGCAGGAAGAACAAGGAGTTCAAGAGCGCCCACATGGGTGCCGACCTCCTGGTTGGCGGTGTCCTCGACTACACCAAGCGCTTGTGGTCAGACAGCGACGACGCCTGCAGCATTGCCTTCAAGGGAGAGCAGGGACACCTGATCTTCAAGTTTCCTGGAGATCGGTGGCCCGAAGTCGGTGGGCTCGAAGGGCGAGAGGTCATCTTGATCGGGAAGATCTACAAGGTGACTGGAAGCAAGATCTTCTTCGATGGTTGCGAGGTCTTCACGCGCTAGGGAGTGGCGTTGTGACAAGACGCAACAACGCGCCAGCGTCAAGGACGAAGAGGGTCATGGGGCTCCGCCAGGCGCCCTACCTCAGCGGCTGATACTAGCCCAGCACTTCATAGGGAGGTTTCGTCCACCAGGCTAGATGGCCTTCTCGCTCACCGAAGTGGGCAGCACCCTTCGGTTTCTCGGCCCGCCTCGGCACACTTCGAAGCTCAAGCCCGGCCCATTCGCTCCCGGTCGTAGGCGCAGGCGTCTCCGCCGCGCTCGTAGTCGCGGCAGACCTGGGGGCGGCGCTCGTAGATCGCGCAGACCCACTGTCCGTCTAGGTCTTGGAGGTTCACGCAGCGACCCGCTTCGATCCGCATGAAGCAGCGGGTCCCCTCGAAGACCGTCAGGGTCTCTTGCTCTGCGGGGAGGAGTCGGGCGTGGTCCGCCCCGGTCAAGGGCAGGTGCCCGGGGTTCGGCGCGAAGCAGCAAGCCCCGCAGGCCAAGCAATCGGGACCGCCCTCGCTCTCGTCGCTCACTCCTCGTCGACCCCGCTTAGGTCGGGCCCCTCGTCCCCGTCGAGGTCGATGTCGAGGTCGACTTCGATCTCGAAGTCGACGTCCGCCTGCTCGCCCCGCGCGAAGGCGTCCACGAGGGTCTCGCGGCGCGAGAACTCGAAGCGCTCGATGCGATCGAGGAGGGTCACGGGGTTGTCGCTGATGATCGCCGCGCAGCCGAGCTGGAGAATCCTGTCCATGTCCCTGGCGCGGTTGACGGTCCAAGGTGTCAAGAAGCGACCGTCTGCGCGGAGCTCTTGAATCAGGCCGAGGCTGAGGCTCTTCCAGTAGATGTCCGCGCCGTAGACGCCTGGGATCTTCATGGCGCTGCGAGCTTGCCCCTTGGTCAGCGAGAGGTAGCAGAGCTGGGTCTTGGGCGTGTGCTCCTGGAGCTGCTTGGCGCGGAGGGGATCCTTGGGGATCACGATGGAGGCCTCCTCGATCCCGTGCTTGGCCAGGGCCTCTGCCACGCGCTCGGCGACGTCGGGTTGAGCCTTGGTCTTGCCCTTGATCTCGACCATGGGCACGCACTTGCCGAGGACGCAGAGGTCCAAGACCTCGTCGAGGGTCGGGATCTTCTCGCCCGCGAACTGGGGCGCGAACCAGGCCCCGGCCGAGAGCTCGCGCAGCTCGTCGAGGGAGAGCTTGCTGACCTCGCCTTGGCCGTCGGTGGTCCGGTCGACGCGCTCGTCATGGATCACGACCAGCTCGCCGCTCGCCGCCTGGCGAATGTCGAACTCGACCATCTGGGCCCCGGCGTCTATGGCCTTGGCGAAGGCGCCGAGGGTGTTCTCCGGCGCGTTTTGCGAGTCCCCACGATGACCGATCGCGATCGCCGGGTAACCGGGATCGCGCATGCGCCGCACGATGGCGAGGATCGGGCTTTCGGGGAGGGGGGTCAGGCGACGGCGACGACCAGCGCCACGATCGCGAAGATCAGGCCGACGAAGCAGAACATGACCAGGAGGGGGAGCCAGAGGTTGGTCCCGCCGCGCTCGGACAAGACCTGGAGGAGCTGGGCGCCTTCGTGGCCCTCGGCCTTGGCCTCCTCGATCTTGGCGCAGGCGTGCTGGTAGTACCAGTCGTGGGCCTTGAAGCTGACGAAGAGGTTGAACCCGAAGCCCAAGATGTTGTTGAGGATCTCAGGCGCGCCAGCCATGGCGATTCCTATCGAGATCCCGACGAGCACGAACTGCGCGCCGAAGAGCAAGAGCGCGTAGAGGTACATCTTGCGGTAGAGGAAGAAGAGCAGGCCGAGGAAGAAGGCTCCGATGCTGAACCCGCTGCTCCCCTGCCCACCGTTGATCTTGTGACCCCACTTCTCGAGGTAGAAGCTGCTCTTGCTGCCGACGAAGGCCGCCAGCTCTGCGGCGTGGTCGCTCTTGCCGAAGCCCGCGCTCCCGCCTCCCTCAACGTTGGCGCTGGGTGGGGCGTAGAAGTTCTGATCGGACATGGGTGGTGCCTCTCTCTGGGGCCCAACCCTCTCAGGTCCTCGGATCGGGAACAAGAGGACCTCGGACTCGGTTCTGCCCCTCGACGGCCGGTGGCAGACTCTTGACCGCCAAGGACGCCAAGGACGCCAAGGCTATCGCGAATTCGCAACTCCCTCTGATCTCCAGAGACTTCTCAGGGAGCTATCGCCTTGCGTGAGCTTCTTCCTTGGCGATCTTGGCGTCCTTGGCGGTTCAGATCGATCGGCCAGACCCAGATATGAGGGACGGCCTAGGCGGAATAGCGAGGGCCCCCTGACGGTTCTATAGGTCTTAGCTGGGGGGCGGTCGCGCGACGCAACTCAAGCCCCTACCGGCGCTTGAGTCAATCCGGCACGGGTGCTACAAGCGCCCTCCCGGAGGCCTCTGTGGCTCGCAAGACCGCCGCCTTTTACGACCTAGACGGCACGATCCTCCACGGCAGCGTGGTCGATCACTACCTCTACTTCGCCAAGACCGACCCCTCCCTCCCCGGGCGGGCGCGTCGGCTGGCAGGCGCCCTGGTCAAGGGGCCCTACTACAAGTACGTCGACTACCTCGACCGGCACCGCTTCAACACCGAGTTCTACGCCAGCTACGCGGGGCTCTCGGAGGATCGGCTCGCGATCTTGGGCGAGGCCCTCTTCGAGAAGGTCCTCAAGAAGAAGATCTACGACGGAATGCTCGAGCTCCTCGAGCGCGATCGCCAGGCCGGCCACCACCAGGTCCTCCTGACGGGAGCCCTCGACTTCGTGGCCAAGCCCGTGGCGCGCTACCTCGGGATCGAGAAGGTCGTGGCCAGCCGCCTGGAGTTCGAGAGCAACGGGCTCTGCACCGGCGTCTTGCGGCCCCCCGTGATGGCGGGCCCCGAGAAGGCCAACTGGATGCGGGACTACGCCTACGAGCACGACTACGACCTCCGCTGGAGCGTGGCCTACTCGGACGACGCGGCGGACCTGCCGATGCTCTCGATGGTCGGACGCCCCGTCGCGGTCAACCCCGACGCCCGTCTCCTAGCGACGGCGCGCAGCCACGGCTGGCCCGTGATCCATATCGAGGTCAGCAAGTCTTGGACCCGCGACACCGCCCGCGAGGCGCTGGAGCTGGGTAAGGAGGGCGCGCGCCGGATCCGCGAGGAGACCGGGCGGCGAGCCCCGCTGGCGGCCCAGCGAACCTTGGGCCTCCTGGGAGACGTCAGCCAAGGACTTAGAGCCTGGGTCCGAGGCAACGAGTAGGAGTGGAGCTTTGAACGCACCCTTGATCCCGAGCCGCGACAAGTGCGTGGTCACGCTCGACCGGAGCTCAGCTCCGCGCGTCGTGCATTACGGCGAGGGCTTCCTCCGCGAGCGCTTTCCTGAGGGGACGCGTGTCATCTACCCGCCGCCCCCGCTGGAGGCGCTCCCCGACGTCAAGCAGGCCGTGCGCCACGCCCTGGCGCGGCCCGAGGGCTGTGAGCCGCTCTTCGCGCTCCTCAAGCCGGGCATGAAGGTCACGATCGGGATCGACGACATCTCGCTCCCCTTGCCCATGATGCGGACCCCCGACGTTCGCCAAGAGGTCCTCGAGGTCCTCGTCGACCTCCTCCACGACTACGGCGTCGACGACATCACGATGATCGTGGCCCTCTCGCTCCACCGCCGAATGACCGACGCCGAGATCCGGCGGATGGTCGGGCCTCGGATCTGGCGTGAGTTCGCCCCGGATCGGCTCTTCAACCACGACGCCGAAGACCGCGAGAACATGGTCCACGTCGGGACCACGGCCGCCGACGAGAAGGTCGTCCTCAGCCGCTGGGCCGTCGAGGCCGACCTCTGCCTCTACGTGAACGTGAACCTCGTCCCCATGGACGGCGGACACAAGAGCGTCGGCGTCGGGTTCTGTGGCTACGAGACCCTCCAGGCTCACCACGACCCCGAGACCATCGCCAAGTCCAAGAGCTTCATGGACCCCGCGGCCTCGGAGCTCAGCCGGCGCATCGACCGCATCGGCGAGATCGTCCAAGAGCACGTCAACATCTTCACGGTCGAGACGACGCTCAACAACCGGATGTATGGCAAGCAGCTCTCGTTCCTGGCCAAGAACGAGGACACCTGGACGGGGACCGACGAGCTGGCCTTCAAGACCCTCAAGTGGACCCTCGACAAGATGGCCCCGCCCGCCAAGCGCGCCTTCCTGCACAAGGTCCCGGCCGAATACGGCGTGACCGGTGTCGTCGCGGGACGGACCGAGGCGGTTCACGAGAAGACCCTCGAGGCCTGCTGGCGCCAATACTGCGTGCCGGTCCAGGGCCAGGCGGACATCCTCGTCTCGGGGATCCCCTACCTCTGCCCCTACAACGCCAACTCGATCATGAACCCGCTCCTGGTTCACTGCACGGCGCTGGGCTACTTCTACAACATGTATCGCGGCAAGCCCCTCCTGCGGAAGGGCGGCGTGATGATCATCGCCCACCCCCTCCGCGACGAGTGGCACCCCGATCACCACCCGAGCTACATCGAGTTCTTCCACCGGCTCCTCCCCGAGACCCGGGACAGCCACAAGCTCCAGCACAAGTACGAGAAGACCTTCGCGGAGGACCCGGCCTACGTGCAGATGTACCGCTACGGGAACGCCTATCACGGCGTGCATCCCTTCTACATGTGGTACTGGGGCGAGGCCGGCAAGCTCAACACCGGCAAGGTGATCTGCGTCGGCGCGACCAACCAGCGCGTGGCCGAGATCCTGGGCTGGGACACGGCCGCGACCATTGACGAGGCCATAGGCCAAGCCCGGAGCTTCCTGGCCGACGCCGACGCCTCCATCACCCTCCTCCACCACCCGCCCATCTTGATGACGGACGTCTCGTGACCCAAGAGCACACCTACGCCGCCGCAGGCGTCGACGTCGCAGGCGAGGGCGCAGCCCTAGCTGGCCTCCTGGGCTGGGTTCGCAAGAGCCACGCTCTCCGTCCCAAGGGGACGCCGGGTCACCTCGGGGTCGACGTGGGCTACTTCGCGAGCGTCCTCGACCTGACGCCCGAGATCGGGCTCGCCGTCGCGGCGGACGGCGTGGGGACCAAGCTCCTCGTGGCCCAGCTCGCCGACCGCTACGACACCGTGGGCGTGGACCTCGTGGCCATGAACGTCAACGACCTGGTGTGCGTCGGCGCCGAGCCCATCTCGATCCTGGACTACGTGGCCGTCGAGGGCCTCGACCCCGAGATGCTCGAGCAGATCGGCAAGGGCCTCTACGAGGGCGCCGAGCAGTCAGGCGCCGCCATAGCCGGCGGCGAGCTGGCCCAGATCGGGGCCATGCTCCGAGGGGCGCGCCCTGGCAAGGCCTTCGACCTCGCGGCCGTGGCCCTGGGAGTCGTCAACCCGGGACAAGTCAACCTGGGCGCCGACGTCGAGCCCGGCGACGTGGTCGTGGGCTGGGCCTCGAGCGGGATCCACTCCAACGGCCTCAGCCTGGCCCGTCGCGTCCTGATCGAGGCCGAAGGGGCCCCCGGCCTCGATGCGCCCCTGCCAGGTGGCGCTGGCGAGACCGTGGCCGACGCGCTCCTGACGCCGACCCGGATCTACGTCAAGGCCGCCCTCGAGCTCCTGCGCGGGAGCGGAGCCGAGGTCACAGCCCTGGCCCACATCACCGGCGGCGGGTTCCAGAACATGGCCCGGATCGCCTCGAGCTGCGGCTACACCCTCGACGCCCTCCCGACCCCGCCCGCGATCTTTCAGGCCCTCGAGGCCGGCGGCGTGCCCAAGAAGGATCTCTACGAGGCCTACAACATGGGCGTCGGAATGGCGGTCACGGTGCGGCCTGGCGGCGAGGAGGCGGCCCTCGAGGCCGCTCGCAGCCGCGGCTGGGAGGCTTGGGTCATTGGCAAGGCCACGGCCGAGGCCGGGATCCGGCTCCCAGGCGTCGGGCTCCAGAGCAGCGGCGAGGGCGGCTTCAAGTCGCTCTGATCGCCGCGCTCCGCGACCGATCGCGGCGAGCAACGTTTAGCTGAGTGAGCGCGCGAAGCTCGCCTCCAAGGACTCTCCGTGAATCACCCCAAATCAACTTCGCTGACATCTGTGCTGGCTGGCCTCTGCGTGAGCGCGCTGATCCCCTTTGGGCTCAGTCTGGGCGCGGCCGGTTGCGGCGGAAGCAGCAGTGGCTCCGTAGGCCAAGTGACCAACGCCTTGGTGTTCAGCCCCATCGATCAGAGCGTGCTCACGACCGCCCTTCAGGACCGCAGCTACGTGCAGACCTTTACGGTCACGAGCGGTGGGACGCCTTCCTATCGCTTCACCAACCTGAACAACTCGCTCCCGCCTGGCCTCTTCCTGCTCACGACCAGCGCAGACGGGGGGGCGGTTTCGACCGCGACTCAGACCAACGTCGTTGGGTTCCCAACCAACGCCGGCGCGACGCAGTTGACTTTCCAAGCCTTCGACAGCAACAACGATCGCACCGACCCCTTCTACACCCTCACCGTCAACCCCAGGCCAGCCAGCGAGAAGCTCAATGTTCTGCCTGTCAGCGGGACGGTCCTGATTTCTCCTCAGGTCGGGACGGCCTACGTCAACACCCTGACCGTGGGCAACGGGACGGCGAACTACAACTGGCGCGTGGTCTTCGGTGGACTTCCGCCCGGCTTGAGCTTCACCTCCAACCCGACGGGGAGCGATAGCACCCAGGGCGGGATCCGCGGGACCCCGACCCAAGCTGGGACCTGGTTCTTCGCGGTCGAGGTCGACGACCAGAGCAACCCGCAACGCTCCAGCGGCGGCGTGTTTCAGATCACCGTCTCCCAGTAGCTAGCGGTCGATATCGGCTCCTAGCCGAGACGATCCCACTTCCAAGCCGCTACCCTCCGCGGGACCTTCCCGGGCGGGATCAGGCATGGTTCTGTCTCATGCTCCAGAGCAGGCGGGAGATCACCGGGCGGCGTGTCTCCCCGGTGACGACCATCAAGAGCTTGGTGATCTTTAGGTTCTCCATGTCGGTGCAGAGGAGGATCAGCATCTCCCGCACGAAGTTCGTGTCGAGAGTGACGTAGTTGTCGGTGCCCACCGCCAGATCGACCCCCTTCTTCTCCCACCAAGAGAAGGGGTGGTCCTTGTAAGTAGGAAAGGAGCTGGTGAGCTTGATGTTCGAGGAGGGCAAGGCCACCAGGCCCACCTCCTTGTTGATCATCCGGTTGAGCACGTCGTGCTGGTAGTGCTCGACCTCCCGGGCCGCGTGGAACTTGATCTTGACGAAGCGCTGGGTCTCCTCGTCGTTGAGACGCTCCCCGGCCAGCAGCTTGGTGTGGATCTCTGGCTGCCGGCTCCAGTTCATCTCGGCCAGCTCCAGACCCTCCCTGGACTCTGGATCGACACCCACGCCTCGGAAGTTCTGCTCCATGGCCCGCTCGAAGACCATGTGGAAGTAGAAGTTCGGATTCACCCCCAGGCTGACCCCGTGCTCGAGGGTGTCTATGTGCCAAATGTTCATGGCGTTATCGACGGCCTGCACCCCCCGGCGCAGGGTGCGCCAGGTCTCGCCGTGGTGGCTGCGGATCCGGAAGCCCGAGAACTGCAGCTTGCGAAAGCCGAGCCGCATCTCTTCGAAGTGCGCCTTGCGGTAGTGCTGGCGCTCGTCCCCCACCGTGTCCACGTCGAGGACCTTCTCCCGCAGGAAGGGGTGCTTCTCCAGGAGCTCCTGGATGGTCTTGACCTGGTGGAGGAAGTCCTCCTGCTTGGAGGCAAAGCGCCCGCCGTCGAAGAAGGTGGCCTCCTTGCGGAAGGAGGGAGAGAGCACGAAGTCGAAGCGGGACTCCTCCTGCTGGTAGCGCACGAAGCCCTCGTGGAGACCGAGGAGCACGTCCTCGGGGCTCACGGCCTCACCGGGCAGGGACTCGACCGAGTCGGTGGTCGCCCGGGAGAGGGAGAACTTCAGCCTCACCTTGCCGACGTTGAACTGCTTGAACACCGTACTGGCCAAGTGGTAGGCCGCGGCCGCATGGGCTTCGCGGTCTCGCAGGACCAACTTGGCGAGGGTCAGCGAATGCAAGTAGCGGCCGAAGCTGGTGTTCCCCTTGAGCCGGATCAAGCGGTCGACGTCGCCCTCGCTGCGAATCGGCAGCGCATCGGGTCCGTAGACCTCGGTGATCTTCGCGGCGAAGGCCTCGGCGTCCGGCCCTTCCAGGAGGACCTTCAGGCGGGGAAAGACGAAGCTCGCGTCGAGCGCGCCGGTGAGGTGGGTGTGCTCGTCCTGAAAGGGCGCTGGGAAGGCCTTGAGGATCGCCTCCAGGGCTTTCCCCGTCGCGTGCTCCAGGAGGCGGTCGACGGTGACCGCGCCGCGGGCCAGGTCGAAGAGCAGGTTGCGGAACTCGACGACGGACTCGAGGGCGGCCGGCCGCTCCTTGAACAGGATCGAGTGGGCCGCCAACTCGAGGGTGTCGCCCAGGGAGACCCCGTTGGTCTCCGAGATGATCTTCGTCAGCGCTCCCTCGAGCTCTCGTTGATCCGCGTCGTTCATGCCGCTCCTCCGCTGGTTGGTTCGGGTCAGCCGCCCAGAGGCTACCCGGGGCATCCGTCCGCGCCCTGGCCCAGGCGGGCACTCGCAATTCGCCGCGGAATCACTAGGGAGGTGACGTCTTCGCCCTCAGCGACCTGACGGGCTAGTAGTGCCAGGGGTGCGCGCTGAAGTCCTGCTTTCGCTTCTCCAAGAACCCGTCACGCCCCTCCTGAGCCTCGTCGGTTCCGTAGGCCAGGCGCGTGGCCTCGCCCGCGAAGATCTGCTGACCGACGAGGCCGTCGTCGGTCAGGTTGAGGGCGAACTTCGTCATGCGCTGAGCCGTGGGGCTCTTGGAGACGATCTCCTTGGCCCAGGTCAGGGCCTCGGTCTCGAGCTCGGCGTGGGGGACGCAGGCGTTGACCATGCCCATGGCCTCGGCCTGCTCGGCGCTGTAGGTCCGGCCGAGGAAGAAGATCTCGCGAGCCTTCTTCTGGCCGACCATCTTGGCCAGGTAGGCCGAGCCGTAGCCTCCGTCGAAGGAGGCGACGTCGGTGTCGGTCTGCTTGAACTGCGCGTGCTCCCGGCTGGCGAGGGTCAGGTCGCAGACGACGTGCAGGCTATGTCCGCCGCCGACGGCCCAGCCGGGGACGACCGCGATCACGACCTTGGGCATGAAGCGGATCAGGCGCTGGACCTCGAGAATATGGAGGCGCCCCAGGGCGGCGGGGTCGCGGCGGCCTTGGCCGTCAGCGTATTCGTAGCCCGCCTTGCCGCGGATCCTCTGATCGCCCCCGGAGCAGAAGGCCCAGCCGCCGTCCTTGGGCGAGGGGCCGTTGCCCGTCAGGAGCACGCAGCCCACATCAGAGGTCTGGCGGGCGTGGTCGAGGGCCGTGTAGAGCTCGTCGACGGTCTGGGGCCGGAAGGCGTTGCGACACTCGGGGCGATCGAAGGCGATCCGGACCACGCCGGCGCCCTTGGCGCGGTGATAGGTCAGGTCTTGGAACTCGAAGCCCGCGATCGGCTCCCAGTCCTCGGGGCGGAAAGGGTTCTGGCTGCTCGTGCTCACGGGACCTCCCCGCGCAGGGATCTCCCAGCGCGGGCGGCCACGTTACCCGGGGTCGGGCTACTTCTTGAGTCCGAGCGCGGCGATCACCTCTGGGGTGTGGGCCCAACCCTTGGCGTCCTTGTTAGGGACGAAGAGGGAGAACTCCTCGTTCTTGGCGCTGGCCTTGGCGGCTGGGACCTTGGGGGTCGTCTTGCCCTTGAAGCTCGCGCCCATGACCCACAGGCCTTGCTCCTCTTTGCCGTCAGTGAACACGAGGAGGAGGCCCCGAGACCCGCTGAGGCGGGTCCAGCCCTCAGGAGCCACGATCTGTTGCTCGATTCGGTCGAGCTTCCACGGGGTCGGAACCAGCTCGGCCAGCTTGGCCTTCCACTCGTCGACCGGCGCCAAGACGCCCTCGGCGGGCGCCGCGACCTCCTCACCCGTCCGGCGGACCGGGACCTTGCGCGGCTCGCGCTCGGGGGGTGGGTCAGCCGCACAGCCGCAGAGGGCGGCGCTGGCGCTGATCAGAAGGGTTAGGGTCCAGGTCCTCACGGGAGTCCTCCAAGGGGCCGCGCTTGACGCGCTTGGCCAATGGGATACGGTTCGGCGCTCGAGGGCGAAGGGAGCTTGGTGGATCGGCTCGCACAGCAACGTTGCGCCAGGGTTTCCAGTAGCTTCGGTCGGATCGGCCTCGTAGCGATCGCCCTCTCGATTTGTGTCGTGGGGTGTGCGGCGCCGCCCGCCGTTCTGTGGCGCGCGGGAGCCTCCCGAGCTGGACATACGACTGCCCCGCTCGGCCTCCCCAAACCCTTATCGGCAATCGCGACCCACTATAAAGAGGCCTTCGGACCCTTCGAGGAAACGAGCCGTCGCCGGCACTTCGCCTGCGCCGCGACGACCGTCCTCTCCAAGGCCTTTCTCCTCCCGGAGCGCCCGCCCGCGACGGAGCTCCCGAGCTACACCGTCCTGGCTGAGATCACGACCGAAGAGTTCCCTCGGGACGACGAGCGCTCCTTCATTCGGGCGCCGTTCTTCGAGCTGATCTTCGGGACCGGAGTCGGTCCCCACGACCTCTTTCAGGTCCGCCTAGATCCGGCCTGGCGCCAGCACGCCCTCGACCGACTCCGCGAATACGCAGCTCAGCTCGGCGCGGACGCGGTGATCGAGGTCTATGCCACGGGCGACGCCGAATACCACATGTGGGAAGGCGGCGGCGTCGGTTTCGACGTCAGCGAGACCAACTCGGCGATCTACTCTGCGGGCAAGCTCCTCGGCTTCAAGCTCCGTGACGTGCGCCTGCATGGGCTGGCGGTGCGCTTTGACTGAGCGCCGCGTTCTCCGCCGGGCCAGGCTTCGCCGCGGGGTCCTAGCTTGTCTCCTAGTCACGGCTGCTCTGGCCGAGGGCTGCCGGAATTGCAACGGCGATGAGGTCTTCGCCGCGGCCGAAGCAGGTGAGCTTCGCGGAGTTCATGAGCTCGGCGAATGGGCGGCTCCCTTGGTCCCGCCACCTGGGAGCTACGGGCTCCGCAAGGTCGACGAGGCCTTTATGGCGCTGCGACCTCACCTGGCCCACGAGAACCCCTTCCACCGCCTGGTGGCCCTCGAGTCGCTGCGGCGGCTCGGCCAACGGGTTCCAGGCCTCCTCGCGACGCGCTTCCCGGATTGGATCGATCCCTTCCTCTCGGACCCCGACCCCGAGCTGCGCTGGCGCGCGGCCTGGGCCCTGGGCCGGATCGGCTTGTTTCGACCGGGCCTGTTCCGCGCGACCCAGGACTCAGACCTTCGCGTCGCCGAGCGAGCCCTGTGGGCTCTGGGGGCCATCAGGAGCTTGGAGGTGGACGTGATCCCGGTCCTCCTCCAGGGCCTCGAGCGAGAGCCCCTCGCGGCGCGCGCGATGGCTTCCTTACGGGCCCGGACTGGGCTCGCCCATGACACCGTCGAGGCTTGGAAGGGCTGGGCTGAAGGCCCAGCCCCTCGCCGAGCGTCCTCCGAGGACGGGGGGGCGGGGGACCAAGAGCCCGAGGTCGAAGGCCCTGGGCCAGAAAAAGCCCAAGAGCCCGAGCCGAGCAAGTCGCAAGGCGACTAGGCGGGGCCTCGGATTTTCCCCAGGAGCGCGTTCGAGTCGCGACCCGAAGGGGCTAGGCCCCGAAGGGATCGCCGCCGCCGAAGGGGTCGCCTCCGCCGCCGCCGAAGGGGTCGCCTCCGCCGCCGCCGAAGGGGTCGCCTCCGCCGCCGCCGAAGGGGTCGCCGCCACCAGGCGGCGGAGCGCCGAAGGGGTTAGGCCCTCCCGCAGGAGGCGCGCCGAAGGGATCGGCGCCAGCCCCAGGAGGGCCGAAGGGGTCTCCGCCACCCGCGGGGGGGCCACCGAAGGGGTCTCCGCCTCCCGAGGGCGGCCCACCGAAGGGATCGGGGCCGGCGCCTCCGGGCGGTGGCCCGAAGTCGGGAGGAGTGATCTCCATGGTCCGCTCGACGCCGCCCGAGGGGTCGTGGTAGCCCGGGGCGAGGGTCATGTCTGCGGGGTTTGGGGCGCCGCCGCCCGTGTCGTGGTAACCGGGAGGGAGGGTCATCTCTGCAGGGTTCGGGGCGCCTCGGCTCGGGTCGTGATAGCCGGGAGGGAGGGTCATGTCTGCGGGGTTCGGCGCAGCCGGGCCGCCGAAGGGGTCGCCGCCGCCGCCAGCGGGAGGAGCTCCAAAGGGGTCGGCCGCGCCACCACCGAAGGGGTCCGCGCCGCCAGCGGGAGGAGCTCCAAAGGGGTCCGCGCCGCCAGCGGGAGGAGCGCCGAAGGGGTCCGCGCCGCCAGCGGGAGGAGCACCGAAGGGGTCCGCGCCGCCAGCGGGAGGAGCGCCGAAGGGGTCCGCGCCGCCAGCGGGAGGAGCGCCGAAGGGGTCCGCGCCGCCAGCGGGAGGAGCGCCGAAGGGGTCGCCAGCGGTATGTCCGCCGCCTGCGGCGTAGCCGGGTGGCAGGGTCGTCTGGGCGGCTTCGGAGAAGGGATCGGACACTCCCGAAGGTCCCCCAAAGGGATTCGACGAGGCTGGAGCGCCGAAGGGATCGCCGCCTCCGCCAGGAGGGGGAGCGCCGAAGGGACTGGCGCCGCCACCAAAGGGGTCCGCCGCGGGGGCGGGAGCACCGAAGGGATCGCCGCCTGCGCCGGGAGGGGGAGCGCCGAAGGGATCTGCGCCGCCAGGAGGGGGGGCGCCGAAGGGACTGGCGCCGCCGCCACCGAAGGGGTCCGC
>Ga0316202_10000561_pt1 | contig 38579 bp, 37 predicted proteins | sample 3monrhotite_MG_FD_204934 | JGI IMG/M metagenome (GOLD analysis project Ga0316202, IMG submission 204934) | Microbial mat bacterial communities from mineral coupon in-situ incubated in ocean water Damariscotta River, Maine, United States -... | ecosystem: Environmental > Aquatic > Marine >...
ATTATTCCCCGATAAATCCGCCTGCCTGCATCTCAAAAAACTTTTTGTAGCGCCCACCTTTTTTCGCGACCAGTGCTGCGTGGTCGCCCTCTTCCGCCACCTGCCCATCTTCGAAGACGAGGATCCGATCGGCCTGCTTGATGGTGCTGAGGCGGTGCGCGACCACGATACTCGTGCGACCTTTCATGAGTTTCGAAAGGGCATCTTGAATAAAGCTTTCCGACTCGGAATCGAGTGAGCTCGTCGCCTCATCCAGAATAAGAATCGGTGCATCCGTGAGAATAGCTCGCGCAATCGCCACGCGCTGCCGCTCACCACCCGAGAGCTTCACCCCGCGCTCACCGACCAGCGTCGCATACTTTTTGGGTAATTTTTCGATGAACTCGTGGGCGTGCGCTTGCCGAGCTGCCTCTTCGATCTCCTTTTTGGTCGCGCTTGGCTTGCCATAGCTGATATTCTCCGCGAGACTGCGATGAAAGAGGATTGGCTCTTGCGGAACCAGCGCGATAGCCTGCCGAAGCGAGCTCTGTGTGACCTGACCGATATCCTGCCCGTCTATTGTGATCGTGCCAGCACCGAGATCATACAACCGCTGCACGAGCTTCACAAAAGTAGACTTGCCCGTGCCCGAATGCCCGACCAGCGCAACTCGCTCGCCAGCAGCGATTTTGAGTGAAAAATTATTATAAGCCGCAGTAGTTTGATTCGGATATTGAAAATCAACACCATCAAAAACAATCTCACCGCGTGTCACGCGTAACCGCTTCGCCGCAGGCACATCTTGAATATGCGGCTCGGTCAGACTGTATTCCACCATTTCTTCCATATCATTTACTGCCTGCTGCAGCTCGCGGATGCGATTACCGATATTTCGCAAATGCCCTGAGAGCAGCCCATACATCGCGATGACAAAAGCAACATCGCCCACTGTCGCTCGCCCGATCGACCACAGATACACCGCGAGCGAAAAAAGACTCATTTTCAACACGGTCATGATCATATTTTGTGCCCATTCAACTGTATTTGCTGTCATATAACGACGCCACATCGCCATCATCCAGTCCTGCGCTATCCGCAAAAAATGGCGGTCTTCATTGCGCTCGCTACCAAACATTTTCACTGCTGAATTACACGAAATAGCATCGGCCAGCGCCCCGCCCACGCGGGTATCTTGCACCGCCGCCGCGCGCGAATGCGGCGCGACAAAACGAGCCGCCATAAAAATACTGGCGCATGAATATATCGCCGTGCCAATAGCCATGAGCCACCCCATCTCTTCCCAGCGAATAAACATAAAAATAATAATACCAATAATGACCATGACCAATGGAATAAACGTGTCATAAAAACGATCAGCAAAGACCTCCAATGATTTCATGCCGCGTTTTATCTTTGTCACGACCGAACCAGCAAAGCTATTGGCATGCCAATCGGTCGAAAAGCGCTGCACCTGCCCAAAAGCATCTGTGGCGCTGTCGCGCATTGCAGGAAACTTGAGAAACCAGTCATAGGCAAAGTGTTTGACCGTCGTGAGTGAATGATATGCCAGACCAGATATAAAGATAATACCAATGAAATACCAAGCCGTGCGAAATGCCCCTGGCTGGCCTATGTCTATATTTACAAGAGCATCGACCAAATCACCAATAAAATAATTGAGAACAAGCTCGAGCATGACCGAGATGATAATCATCACAAATACTACCGCCAACCACAGCGGACGACGACGGATATACCGCCAGACAAAACGAGCGACCTGTCCAAAAGATATAGTCATGAGACATCATGTTAGCATACAAAATGTGCTCAAGCGCCCCCTTCCCGAGAGCGAGCAGGCAGACTAAAATCTGCGTGCTCTATGGCCTCACCCACCTTTGCCACAGCCGCTGCCGTCTAAATCATTTGGATGGTCTTTTTTTTATTTTTTTCCACACACTCATGCCCCCTATTCGCACAACAAAAAAAAAGAAAATGGTCTACTCATTTCAGGAAGGCAAGGCCAGCATGAAAGACCTGCTCGGCGGCAAAGGCGCAAATGTATCTGAAATGACGCGGCTCGGCATCCCTGTGCCGCCTGGATTTACCATCACGACTGAGATCTGCGCCAGCTACAATAAGCTCGGGCAGGTATTTCCAAATGGCTTGGGAAAAGAGATCGACATAGCTGTAATGCGACTGGAAAAAGAAATGAAAAAGAAACTGGGCGACCCGCACGATCCCCTGCTCGTCTCGGTGCGATCTGGTGCTGCGGTCAGCATGCCTGGCATGATGGACACCGTGCTCAACCTCGGGCTAAATGACAAAAGTGTCATTGGGCTCGCGCAAGTCAGCGGCAATGAACGTTTTGCTTGGGATAGCTACCGTCGTTTTATTCAGATGTTTGCCGATGTCGTGCTGGGAGTCGAGCATCATTTTTTTGAAAAGGAACTCACAAAACTAAAGAAAAGGAGGCATGTGCAGCTCGATACCGAGCTCAATGCCGCCGATCTACAGAGACTCGTCGCTATCTACAAACAGATTGTAAAAAAACATCATAAAAAAGACTTTCCCCAAGATCCACGCAAGCAGCTGCACTTATCTATCTGTGCAGTCTTTGATAGCTGGATGAATCCGCGTGCCGAGTATTACCGCAAAATGCACAATATTAGCGGTCTCGCTGGCACAGCCGTGAATGTACAAGCCATGGTCTTTGGCAACCTCGGCGATACGAGCGGTACGGGCGTCGCATTTACGCGCGACCCCAGCACGGGCGAGAAAAAGTTCTTCGGTGAATATCTGATCAATGCCCAAGGTGAAGATGTCGTTGCTGGTATTCGCACGCCTGAGCCCATCGCAAAGCTAAAGAAACAAATGCCACACGTCTATGCGCAGCTCGAGACAGTCTATAAAAAGCTCGAGAAGCACTATCGCGACATGCAAGATATTGAATTTACCGTGCAACAGGGACAGCTATGGCTACTGCAAACGCGCAATGGCAAACGCAGTGCCCGTGCGGCCGTGCGCATCGCGGTCGATCTCGTAAAAGAAAAGATGATCACACAAAAAGAAGCAATACTCCGTGTCGATCCGATGAGCGTCGAGCAGCTGCTCCACCCGACACTGGACCCAAAAATGCCAAAAGATGTCATAGCAAAGGGGCTCCCCGCTAGCCCAGGTGCAGCGCATGGCATGGTCGTCTTCTCAGCTGACAAAGCAAAGAAATGGAAAAAAGAAGGCAAGAAAGTCATTCTCGTACGCAAAGAGACATCGCCCGAGGACATTCACGGCATGCATGCCGCGCAAGGCATCCTCACCGCACTCGGAGGCATGACCAGCCATGCAGCCGTCGTCGCACGCGGCATGGGCAAGTGCTGTATTTCTGGTGCACAAGACATAACCGTCGAACACAAGAAAAAATACTTTTCGACAAAAAGTGGCGCCGTAGTAAAAGAAGGTGAGATCATCACGCTCAATGGCTCATCTGGTGAAGTCATGCTGGGCAGGATGGAGACTATCGAACCGCGCTTAGATCGTGACTTTACCCAGCTACTGCGGTGGGCAGATACACATCGCACGATGAAGATACGCACAAATGCCGACACACCAAAAGATGTCGCAATGGCCCGCAGCTTTGGTGCCGAAGGCATCGGCCTGTGCCGTACCGAGCATATGTTTTTCCAGCCAGATCGCATCTTGGCGGTGCGTCAGATGATCGTGGCTGATAGTGAAGAGGACCGCCGTATCGCACTAAAGAAGCTGCTGCCGATACAGCGTAATGATTTTTATAAAATCTTTAAGGCGATGAAGGGCTTCCCCGTCACCATCCGCCTGCTCGACCCGCCACTGCATGAATTTCTGCCACAAAAAGAAAAGGCTGTGCGCGAGCTCGCCAAGTCACTCAAGATCAGCGTGAGCAAGCTGCATACCCGCATGATGGCATTGCATGAATGCAATCCAATGATGGGTCATCGCGGTGCGCGACTCATGATTACTTTTCCCGAGATCGCCGAGATGCAAACCCAGGCCATCATCGAGGCAGCACTCAAACTAAAAAAAGAAGGCATTACGATAAAGCCTGAGATCATGATTCCGCTCATTGGCTTTATGGAAGAGTTTTATTATCTAGCCAAGGTCGTGCGTCGCGTGGCCACGAGCTGCATTGTAAAAAGTGGCAAGAAGCTAGAATACGCAGTTGGCACGATGATCGAGCTACCGCGCGCGTGCGTGCGTGCACGAAAAATAGCTCGGCAAGCAGAATTCTTTAGTTTTGGTACAAATGACCTAACTCAATTTAGCTATGGCTTCTCCCGTGACGACGCGCCAAAGTGGGTGCCCCAATACGTCGAAGAAGGTATCTTGGATGGCGATCCTTTCTCGACGCTCGATCAGCGTGGTGTCGGTGATTTGATGAAGATCGGCATCGAGCGCGGTCGAACCGATAAAAAAAATCTCAAAATTGGTATTTGTGGCGAACAAGGTGGTGATCCTGCATCCATTATCTTCTGTCATTCACTCGGCATGGATTATGTTTCATGCTCACCGTTTCGTGTGCCAGTCGCCCGTATCGCAGCGGCGCATGCAGTGTTGAAAGAGAAAGCTGAAAAAGAGATATAATTTTGGCAAAACGATCTATGTCTGTTACGGTAGATAGGTAATCTTGTCTCATACAAAAAAGCTCAGTATCGAAGATCTCACAAACTGGCACCTCACTGGCACGCGCCCACACGCGCGTCTCGTGACAGGCATCGAGGTCGAGCAGCCGCTCGTCTTCAGTGAATCTGGCAGAGCCGTGCCTTTTTATAGTGATGATGAGAGAAATATCGACACGCTGATAAAACTACTCATAAAACGCTGTGGCTGGAAGCTAGAAAAACGCGATGCTGGCTACCCCGTACTCCTCAGCCGCGGCGAGACACTGCTCACGCTGGAGGTCTGGGGCGGACTCGAGATCGTGGGCAAGCCGCATCGCAACCTGCACGATCTCACAGCAGAATACGCAATCGTTGCACACGAGCTCGGCACGGTCGGTCGCCTGCTGGGCATCACCTTTGCAGGACTCGGCATCCAGCCCATCAGCACCACCGACCAGACCTATCATGTCGATCGCCCCCGCTGGCTACTCATGATCGATCACTTCAAGCATGCTGGCAGCTCGACATTCACTGACTGGAATCGTCGCTGTGCAGCTATTCAGGTAAATATCGATTCGACGGGGAAAAAGAATCTCGAAAAAAAATTTTATTTACTCAACCGCATTGCCCCCGTCATCGCTGCGATGTTTGCAAATAGCAACGTGCAACACGGCAAACTGAGCAGTCACGCCAGCAATCGCTACCGCTACATGCAGGCCGCTGAGGAAGCACGATTCAATCCGCCAGCGAGCTTCATCTCGCCAGACTTTCGCCTAGAAGACCATGCTGAACATGCGCTCGACATTCCCATGATCTTTATCGAGCGCAGAGGAAAATCCATCCCCGTGAAAAATAAAACATTCCGAGAATATATGAAAGGGGGCTACCATGGACACACCGCCCGCATAGCTGATTGGGAAAAGCATCTTGGCTTTGTTTGGCAAGATGTCCGTATCAAGCAGTGGATCGAGTTTCGCCCCATCGACACAGTCCCGCCCGGACTCGCGCCAGCCGCTGCTGCTGTCATAAAAGGACTCGCCTATGACCACCGCGGCTGGGACTGCATGGAGCAGCTCACGACAGGCTGGCATTACAGAGAATGGCGACAATTCCGGCTGGATGTCGCGAAAAAAGGACTCGCAGCAGAGATACACGGCGTGACAGCTGGAGCTCTCGCAAAGCAAGTGCTGAAATCAGCAGCGGCGAATCTCGCACGGCTAGATCATAAAAATCCCCTCGGGCAAGATGAATCCATATATCTCGAGCCCATCGAGCAACTCATCGCAAAGGACCATACTCCCGCCAGCTTCATCGCCGAGCGATGGCGAGCAGGCTGGCGCATGCCCGAGCTGCTAAAATGGAGCTCATATTAGCGAAGACTTATTTCCCTAAAAAACTCTGCAACTCAGCTATGAGAACGTGCATCACTTTAAAGTGATGATATGCTACACTGAAGCTATAGATTATGCAGAATACTGAGCACATAGAAAATATTTCAAACGATGATTTAATTCGTTACCACCTCTCGGGCATTCGTCCGCGACGCGAGCTCAAAGTAGGCATTGAAGTAGAAAAGCCTGCTGCATTACTTTCTGATGGAAGTGTGCCGCAATTCCGTGGCAAACACGGCTACCAGCAAGTAATCGATTACTTTGTCGAACAAATGGGCTGGCGGGTGATAAAAAAGGTCAATGGGCATCCGTACATGCTGCAGCGTGGCGACACCGTGCTGAGCCTCGAGGTATCGGGCCTTATTGAGTTTGCTGGATCACCGCACAGCAATCTGCACGATGTGGCGCTCGAGCTCGATCTACATCGCCACGAGCTGCGTGAGGTCAGTCATAAATATGGCATTCGTTGGCTCGGGCTAGCAGTGCATCCGCTCAGCCATCAGCGCGATCATGATTTTATCAAAAGCGAGCGCTACACGATGATGCAAGAAGTGCAGGGCAATAAATGGAGTGAATGGAGCCAAGTAACAAATTCTATTCAAGTAAATTTTGATTACAGTAGCAAAAAAAATCTGGAGCAAAAATTTCACCTGCTCACACGCATCGCGCCTATTTTGACCGCCATGTTTGCCAACAGCGCAATCACGCTCGGCAAACCAAATGGCTACGCCAGCCTGCGCGGCAAAATAACCACCGAGAGTGACGGCGCACGCTACACGCCACCGCCTGAGTTTTTTTATCGCAATTTTACTGTCGAGCGTTTTGTGGAATATGTCTTGGACTTGCCCATGGTCTTCATTATGCGCGATGAAAAACATATCGCCGTGCCACAGCGAACATTTCGCCAATTTCTTAAAAAGGGCTACCGTGGCCACGGTGCCACACTCGAGGATTATAAGACGCACATTTCCTTTCTCTACGCCGATGTGCGACTCAAACATTATATTGAATACCGCAGCGCCGACAGCCTACCGCCCGCGCTCACGCCAGCTGTGCCCGCAGTCGTAAAAGGGCTCATGTATGATTCGTCGGGCTGGAAATTTATCGATGAACTCACCAAGTACTGGACGTACGAAGACTATCTCCAGCTACGCAAAGATACGGTCAAACATGGTCTGCAGGCTGAAATCCGCGGCACAAAAGTACTCCAGCTCGCAAAAGATGTCGTAAATCAGGCGAGTGAAAATTTACGTTGCATCGCGCGACACGATGCTGAGGGGCGTGATGAAAGTATCTATCTCGACCCACTCAAAGAGTTTGTTTTTATTCATGAAAAGTCGCCTGGCGAATGGACACACGATCGTTGGCGTGGCGAATGGCACGGCAGCGCTGCCAAGCTCATAGACTGGGCAGAGTACTAATTGAGCTAATTTTTTACCTGTTTTTACGACTCCTTTTTATTCCCGAGTAGTTTTTTTTCTGCTAGACTATTGCAGATAAAATTCATCTGAACCCATAAAAATATGGCATCTTCCGACTACAACGCCGATCAAATCCAAGTCCTGGAAGGGCTCACGCCCGTGCGCAAACGACCAGGCATGTACATCGGCAGCACCGACAGTCGTGGTCTGCATCACCTCATTTGGGAGATCGTGGACAATAGTATCGATGAAGCAATGGCAGGCCACTGCGATGCAATAACTGTCACACTGAATAAAGACGGCAGCTGCTCCGTGGAAGATAATGGTCGCGGTATCCCTGTCGAGACACACAAAGTCACGGGTAAATCTGCGCTCGAGACAGTACTCACCGTGCTGCATGCCGGTGGCAAATTTGGCGGTGATGCCAGCGGCTACAAAGTCTCTGGCGGCCTGCACGGCGTGGGCGTCTCAGTCGTAAATGCCCTCAGCACCAAAGTGATCGCCGAGGTCAGCCGCGATGGCAAGCTCTATCAGCAGATCTTTAGCAAAGGCGGTGCCCAGTCTGGCGAGCTGGAAGTAATCGGCAAATCGACCCACACAGGCACGAAGATGACCTTCTTCCCCGATGCCGAGATCTTCAAGAAGACTATTGAATTTGATCTGCAGACCGTGCTCACCCGCGTGCGCCAACAGGCCTACCTGACCAAAGGTGTGCAAATCAGCATCGTGGATGAACGCGTGGACTATCGATACCGCTTCCGTTTCGAGGGCGGTATCAAGAGTTACGTGCAGCATTTGAACCAAAACCGCGAGCGCCTGACTGATGTCGTCTATGTCGAAAAGGAGTCTGACGACGGTTATGTCGAGGTCGCCCTGCAATACACCAACGCATTCAACGAAGAGCTCTTCTCATTTACAAATAATATTCACACCGTCGATGGTGGCACGCATGTGACAGGATTTCGCATGTCACTCACCCGCGTGATAAATAGCTACGCCCGCAAAAATGGCCTGCTAAAAGAAAAAGATACCAATCTCACCAGCGATGACGTTCGCGAAGGCCTGACTGCCATCATCTCGGTGAAGCTCGCAGATCCACAATTCGAAGGACAGACAAAAGGCAAGCTCGGCAATGCCGAAATGCAATCAGCCGTGAATGCCTCATTTGGCGAAGGCCTGATGACATTTATGGAGGAGCACCCGAGCGATGCCAAAGCAATGATAAACAAATGCCTGCTCGCTGCTCGTGCTCGCCTCGCTGCTCGTGCGGCTCGTGACAGCGTGATCCGAAAGGGTGCGCTGGAAGGCATGACCTTGCCAGGTAAGCTCGCCGACTGCAGTAGCAAACGCGCCGAAGATAGCGAGATTTACATCGTGGAGGGTGACTCTGCTGGCGGCAGCGCAAAGCAAGGCCGCGACCGCGAGACGCAGGCTATCCTGCCGCTGCGTGGCAAGATCCTAAATGTGGAGCAGGCACGCTTGGATCGCATGCTGGCAAACAATGAAGTAAAGAATCTCATCATCGCGCTCGGCACGGGCATCGGCGAGATCTTCGATATCAGCAAGATTCGCTATCACCGCATCGTCATCATGACCGATGCCGACGTCGACGGCGCACATATTCGCACCCTGCTACTCACACTCTTTTACCGCTACTTCCGCCCCGTGATCGATGCTGGCTATCTCTACATCGCTCAGCCACCACTGTACAAGATCAGCAAAGGCAAGCAGATGTGGTACGCCTATACCGACGAACAAAAGGAAGACATCCTGCAGCAGAATGGTCTAAAGTCTGAGCCCGTACTAGAGATCGAAGATGGCGAAGAAGACGCCGAGGATGAAGAAGGTGACAAGAAGAAAAAGAAAAGTGCGGCGCGTGTAAACATCCAGCGATACAAAGGTCTGGGTGAGATGAACCCCGAGCAGCTCTGGGAGACGACGATGGATCCGAAAGAGCGCAAAATGCTGCGAGTGACCATCGACAATGCTGAGAAGGCCAATCAAGTCTTTGAGACGCTGATGGGAGGCGAAGTACCGCCTCGCAAGAAGTTTATTCAGACGCATGCAAAGAACGTAAAGAACTTGGATGTGTAAGCCTTAATCAAGAATTATGGATTCATCACAAGCTATTACGTACGTCGGCTTCTGGAAAAGATGGAGTATCGGTCTTATTGATTTTATGTTTTGCTATAGCTTTATCATCATTACTTTTATCTTCATGATGTCGGGGGCACCAGAGATTCTTATCTCTGCATTCCTTTATATGGCATGGATGCCAATTGCAGCAGAGCTCTATCTTTACTTCGCTGAAGGCAGATCTGTCGGTCATAAAGTATTCCGAACAAAGATTGTGTCGGTAAAAACATTACAAAAGCCAAGTAGTGGTGCATTAATTGGTCGGCCTCTTGCAAAAATACTATCTGTCATCTGTCTCTATCTTGGATTTATTTGGGTCGCTTTTGATAAGAAAAAACAAGGATGGCATGACAAAATATCTGGAACATGCGTAGTGAGTGTATCAACTCCCGTAAGACCTATGTCTGTAATATTAGTAAATATCATTCTCACTCCAATTATCATTGCCATGCAATTCTTCTTAGAGCTAGTCCAACAATCTTCCTAATTACTTCTTCCCAAAGAGGTCGCTCATTTGACCTTTGCTTAGCCAGCCGCTCGCTCGTTTTTTAGAGCTATCAAGCTGAGCATCGAGCTTTTTTGCGATAGTGCGAATACGAGTGATGTTTGCTTTTACTATTGCTTCGGCCTTGGCTCTCTTTTTTTCGGCATTTTCCCACTGGCGTACGAGCTTTTTTGCATCGGCAGGACGCATCAGTCCTTGTACTTTCTTTGCCAATGGATTGTTCTTGGCATAGCCGCGTAGATATTTTGCCGTCCGAAGCTTCAGATTAGTCAGGGATTGATAGCCTTGAGTCATAAAAGTATTGTCTTAAAGATATCTCCAGTCTATGACGCCAACCCCCGCCTTGCAAATAAGAGAGCCTCTATTTCATCTTTACTACGTCATACATAAAAAACCAGATGCCCCGCATGCATCTATGCCAAGCATCTGCTAGATGTTAATGCCTCCCCCGCTCCATGTCATCCAAGATGCGACTGGCGTTTTCTGCTGCAGCTGCTTCGGGGTTGGCTACGCCGCCTTCCAGCTCGGCGAGCTTTTCCACGGTGATATAAATATCGCGTGGCTTGGCACCCTGGCTCGGCCCCACGAAGCCGCGCTCTTCGAGCAGATCGATGATACGGGCAGCGCGGGCGTAGCCCAGGCTCAGGCGGCGCTGAAGCAGTGAAGCCGAAGCGCGACCCGTCTCGATGACCACGCGAGCAGCACGGAGCGCAGTGGCATCATCGCCATTGTCATTCGTATTGGACTCGGGCTGCACGCCTGGTAGCACGACCTCGGCCTGCTTTTCGGTATCGATGATGTCTGCCTCGTACTCGGGCTCTTCATCGCCCAGCTCCAGCTTGATAGCACTGGTCACTTTGCGAACTTCTTCGGTAGATATATAGGCACCTTGCACACGCACGGGCTCGCTCTGCCCTGGCGGGACATACAGCATGTCACCCTGCCCGAGCAGATCTTCAGCGCCGACACTATCGAGGATGGTCTTCGAGTCCACACCCTGCGCCACGCGGAAGGCAAGACGCGTCGGAATGTTGGCTTTGATAAGACCCGTGATGACATCGACACTCGGACGCTGCGTCGCGAGGATGAGATGGATACCGACAGCACGCGCCATCTGCGCGAGGCGGCAGATCGCAGCCTCAACCTCTTTGCCAGACACCATCATGAGATCAGCCAGCTCATCGATCACGATCACAATATACGGGAACTTCTCTTCTAGATTCTTTTCATTATATTCTTCGATATTACGCACATGAATCTTGGCACACTCTTTGTAGCGGCGGGTCATCTCGGTGATCGCCCACTTCAGCGCAGCGACTGTCTTCTCGGGGTCATTGATGACTGGCGTCAGCAGATGCGGAATACCGTTGTACGGTACCAGCTCGACACGCTTTGGATCCACCAGGATCAAGCGTAGATCGTTTGGACTATTTTGATAAATCAAACTCAAAAGAAAGGCATTGATACCGACCGACTTACCCGAGCCAGTCTGACCAGCCACCAGCAAGTGCGGCATGCTGGCGAGATCGGCGATGGCAGGCGCGCCCGACACATCGCGCCCGAGGATCAGCTTCATAGTACCTTTCATCTTTTGGAACGTGCTCGACATCAGCAGCTCTTTCATGCGCACGGTGATCCGCTTTTCATTTGGAATCTCGATACCGACCAGGTTTGTACCCGGGATCGGCGCCTGAATACGGACAGACTTGGCAGACAACGCCAGCGCCAGATCGTGCTTCAGATTCACAATATTTTTTAGTTTCACGCCCTCTGCCGGCTTCAGTGTGTATTGCATGACCGTCGGCCCGATATTCACATCATGCATCGCGACATCAATACCGAAGCTGGCGAGCTTTTGACGAATCTGGTCAGCCTTGGCATGCAGCGTTTCCTCATCCATCGTGACCCCTTCTTCTGCCTCATCCAGCAATTCAAGACTCGGTGGAATCCAGTCGGCATCAGAGATCTTCGATTTCTGCGGCTTGAAATCTGAACCCACTTTTATTGAGGTCGGCTTATTTATCTTGAATGTCGTTGCAGCAGGGGCGACCTTGCCTTCGGCGACCTTTGCTTTGCGCTCAGCAGCAGTCTGTGGCTCGGCTGCCAGCTTTGCTGGCTTCTCTTTTTTTGATGTGAGTGGTCCCTCTTCTTCCTGCTCGGGCAACTCGCGACCCATTACCCAGCTGGAAACATACGAAATGACATCGCGGAATGACAAGCCAAAGGTCAGCAGCAGTGAAATAAGAAAGAGGGCAAACAGCACAATCTTGGCTCCCAGCTCGGCCAGTGCCAAGCGGAAGAAGACCGACGCTACAAAGCCCGTCAGCCCGCCGTATTCAAATGACTGCGTCAGCATATCCGCCTCCGGTGCCGCCAGATGAACGATGCCAAGCATCGTCGCGATCAGCAGGAAAATGCCAAATACGCGCGTGAAATTAAACTGCACAGATTTTGAGCCAAGCATGACAATGCCGATGATGAAAAAGATCGCCGGCACGACATGCACGCCAATACCAAAAAGACCGCGTGCACTCGCCTCCCACCACTCGCCAAATGGACCCATGCCAATGGAAATAGAAAGATAGGTCAGTGCTGCCAAGGTAATATAGACCACCGCCCAGATATCTCGTGCTACCCGGCTCTCGACCTCCAGGCGCATCTCCGTCTGCGACACCGCGCCAAACATGCTGGCAAAAATACCCTTGCTACGACGACGCGGTGCTGCCGTGCTGCGGCGGCGATTCACGGTGCGAGCTTGCGAGAGATTGCGACGACGTCTGCGGACAGGCATGCGAAAGAGCTATAAATTGGAGAAAGTATAGCATTCTTTATCGCGGCTGATTAGTCCTACTGCTCGGCGGAGCCCTCCTCTGGCACGCGATCAAAGACTTCTGTTTTCGTGGCGTCGGTGTCGATGGTGTGCGTCTCGAGACCGACTTTCGCGGCGGCAGCAGCGATCACGCCCTGCGCAGCGGCGGTTGCCTTTTCTTTTGCGGTCTCTTCAAATGAGTGAACCTTATTTATTGCCTGCTCTTTGAAGCTCTGCGACTCGGCTGGCGGCGTTACTTCGGCGGCTACTTTTGAGTCTTCTGCGGCAGCTTCTTGTATATCGACAGTCGGCGTTTCGATTTTTTCTTCGGTTTTGTTACCCATGACCGTGTCCCACTCTTTGTGAATCAGCGCAGACGCACCGACAGCTTGTAGCGCCTTGCTATCGACGACTTTTTGGATCAGATTTTGATCCGTCGCAGCAGTGGCCTCATCTGCCGACAGAGCAGCGATGCCCATATCGGCACGAGCAGCATTTTCGGCTTCGGTGTCAGACATGCCCTTGCCGTTTTTATATTGCGACTTTTTGAAGAAGAGCTGCGCCTTTTCACCAAATGAAAGGGTGCTAGCCGCGCGCAGCGGTGTGTCGGCAGGTGTCGGGGTGGTATTTGTGTCAGACATGATATTGAAAATAAATAAGTAATTTAATTTGAATCGTACATTTCCAGTTGCGCGAATAGCTCTTCGTTGATGAGATCATCGGCGATTTCCTGCTCTTTTTTTGGAGAAAGAATCTCTACTTTGTGCAGCTGATGCTTCTTTGCGATTGCATTTATCTTGGTTTCATACTTGCCATGAATCTCGGCCATGCGGCTTTCGTGCGCATCTTCTTCGCGGGCGATCTCTTCCGCAGCATCGGCGAGGTGCTGTGCCAGCTCGTGCTGTGCAGCGATCGGCAGATGCTCGTAGCGCTCCAACCAAAACTGCTGCCGTTCTTCATCGAAGATCGGTGTTGCGGTGAGCAAGCGGTATAAATTCGCAGGCGGAGCTGCTTTCTTTGCGGTTTGCTTTGTCTTGGCAGTGCGGGTAGCCATATATTTTTGTGTTAAAGTTTTTATATCCTTCTTATCATTATACCACATAATTAAGTGTAAATGCAAGCACAGAAGCTCCTGATCGCGACGGGTAATCCGAGCAAAGCTCGTGAGCTGAGCGATCAATTGGCTGACCTAGATATCGAGCTCATTAGTCTCGCCGATCTGGCACTCGATGTGCCAGATCCAGCAGAAGATGGTGAGACATATGCCGATAATGCTTTGATAAAGGCCGCCTATTGGCATGAAAAGACTGGCCTACCGACGCTGGCGGATGATGGTGGACTGCTCGTCGATGCCCTGCCCGGCGAGCTGGGCGTGCGCACGCGGCGCTGGGCGGAGGAGCTCGGGCACACGACCGATGAATCGTGGCTCGGCTATTTCATGGATCGAATGAAGGACATACCAAACGCAAATCGCGGGGCAGAATTTCGGATTGCGCTGGCGCTCGTGCAGGCAAATATCGAACCAAAGCTGTTTGAACATGCCGTGCACGGGCAGATAACGGAAGCTATCGAAGCACCGATCTTGCCAGGAATTCCTGTCAGCAGCGTCTTCCGTGCTGTGGGCGCAGACAAAGTATTTGCAGCTATGACAACCGATGAAAAAGCGAAATACAGCCACCGCGGGGGCGCACTAAAGAAACTGCGGGAATATCTCCTGCTAAAATAGGAGCATGAGCTCTGCCCAGCAGATCGCACTCGAAAAGCTAGCGCAGCAGATCGCCAGTTGTCGTGCTTGCCCGCTCTGCGAAGCGGCCACACAGGCCGTGCCCGGCGAAGGCAACCCAAATGCCGATGTGCTCTGCATCGGTGAAGGCCCGGGGAAAGATGAAGATATCCAAGGCCGCCCCTTTGTCGGGCGCGCAGGCAAGCTGCTGACGGAAATGATCGAATCTATCGGCTGGCACCGCGAAGATGTTTTCATTGCAAATGTGGTGAAGCACCGCCCCCCAAACAATCGCGATCCCGAGCCCGCTGAGGTCGAGGCCTGCTGGGGATTCCTCACAAAACAAATCGAGATCATTCAGCCGCGACTGATCGTGACCCTCGGCCGGCACAGTATGAATCGCTTTTTTCCTGATCTAAAAATTGGCGAAGCCCATGGCCAGCTCATGCAGGATGAGACTGGGCAGGCATTCTTGCCGCTCTACCACCCCGCTGCTGCGCTGTATTCCCCGAGCCAAAAAGAGCTGCATGTCACCGACTTTGCTAAAATCCCTGCAATTCTAAAAAAACTCCCCCAAACATGAATTCGAAGCGCTATCTCACGGGCATCGGCATCGTCGGTCTGCTGGGCTGGCTGGCGCTCGGTATCACGCTGCTGCGCCTCGATCCGTTTACCAGCACGGCGCTGGCGCTGCCTTTCTTTTTCATCGCGCTCTTTCTCGCGCTCACGGGCACGCTGGGGATCATTGGTTTTTATCTGCGGGTCTGGTTTCGGCACGGCGAGATGTATGTCGGACATATTTCTATTGCCCTGCGCCAAGCGATCTTGATCTCACTGGCGACGAGCCTCGCGATGGTCTTCCAAATTTTGCGCATTCTCACCTGGTGGGATGGTCTGCTCATCGTCGCGGCGATCAGCCTGATCGAGGTGTACTTTAGTAGCAACGATTAGTAATATAGAAACTATGGAATCCCAACTCACAGAACTACAAACGAACGCAAGCGCTGCGATCAACGCTGCGCCATCGACTGACGCACTGAAAGAGGTCGAGGTCGACTTCCTCGGACGCAAAGGTCAGCTGACTGGCATTCTGCGCGGACTGAAAGATCTCGCACCCGAAGAAAAAGGAAAAGCTGGCAAGCTGGCAAATGAAGTAAAAGAAGCACTGCTCGCAGCTATCGAAGCAAAAGAAAAAGAGCTGAAAGAGGCTCGCTATGCCCAGCTCGGTGAGACTGAGTGGATGGACCCGACTGCGCCGGGCACAAAGACACCGCGCGGCACGCTGCACCCAATCACCCAGAGCTTTCGCCGTGCCGAGAAGATCTTCACCAGCATGGGCTTTACCATCGCCGATGGCCCGCAGGTCGAAGACAGCTGGCACAATTTCGATGCGCTAAACATCCCCGCCGACCACCCCGCGCGCGACACGCAAGATACACTCTTTGTAAGAGATACAGAAAAGGTGCTGCGCACACACACCAGCTCGATTCAGATTCGCTTTGCCGAGGAAAACGAGCCGCCATTCAGAATTATTGCACCAGGCAAGGTCGCTCGCAAAGATGACTTCGATGCCAGCCACTCACCTGTCTTTCATCAGCTGGAAGGCATGATGGTCGATCGCGATATCTCGCTGGCACATATGAAAGCGGTAATGGAAGAGGTCGTCCAACAGATCATGGAACGCGATGATCTCAAATTCCGCTGGCGCACCAGCTACTTCCCCTTTGTCGAGCCAGGGCTCGAGGTAGACATGAGCTGCACCATTTGCGATAGCGCAGGCTGCGCTGCCTGCCAGCAGACCGGCTGGGTCGAGATCGTCGGCTGCGGGATGATCCATCCAAATGTTTTGAAGAATTGTAATATCGACCCTGAGAAATTCTCCGGCTTTGCTTTTGGCTTTGGTTGGGATCGCCTGGTGATGATGCGTCACAAAGTAAAAGATATTCGTTTATTGTATGAAAACGACACCCGCTTCTTGAAACAGTTTTAATGGCGAAGCTGCCATCGACGCACAAATACAATGCCAATCACGCCGCTATTGAATAGTATAACTATGACCGGGTAGGTAATCGTCGTCAGGTTGTATTCACCAAGTGCAAGCAGAGAAAACATAAATGACAGCGTGCCAAATATATACAGCGAGGCACTTTCTTCGTACGGATTTTTATAAGTCTTGCGATAGGTCGGAATATATCCCACGCCATCAATGGCTGTCATGATAAACACCGACCACAGCGGATTACTGGTAATCGTCCACAGGGCAATACCCGCAAAGGCGACTGCCAAACTCGCCCAGTCCATCGGGCGAATATCTCGCTCACCGTGATACAGCCATGCAATAAAAAAGGTAAGGCCTGTAAGGACAGCAAACATCGCATTAATCCATGAACCAGCTCCTCCTCCGGAAAATAATTGAGCTGCAAAAACAGTGCCTCCAGCGACTGCCCAGATAAGAAATGAAAAGGCATGCGGTCGAATACGCTTCTTGAGAATAAGCCAAAGATACGGCAGATAGGAACTCGCGCCAATTACAATCGATATACCACCGAGCGCTTCTTTGGAGAGAATATCAAGCATCGCTGAAAGTATATCAAACGTTGCAACGATTGTTGTGTTTGCTAAACTCTCTCGGTAAAAAATGGGGCTGTAGCTCAGTTGGCTAGAGCGCTTCCATGGCATGGAAGAAGTCAGGGGTTCGAGTCCCCTCAGCTCCACCATTTCTTTTAAAGAATGTTCTTATGCACGATGAAGAGTATGTATACGATGAAGAAAGCGGCACATACGTGCCAGCATCTCAGCTAGCAGGAGATACAGACGACCAGCTCGTCGTGCGTGATGCCAACGGCGCAACACTAGCCAGTGGCGATGATGTGCATATCATAAAAGATCTGAAAGTTGGTAGCTCGTCGATGACGCTGAAGCGCGGCACAGTGATAAAAAATATTCGCTTGCTCGAAGGTGACGAAGACAATATCGAATGCCGCATCGGCAAGTCGACGCTCGTGCTGAAAACCTGCTTCTTGAAAAAGAAGTAATAAAAGGCACAGCTAGATATTCTATGTACATGTTAGACTTTGTATATGGCACGTAAAAAGAAACTTCCCATCATTATCTCCGCACCGCATGCCTGCAGTGTCATATTAGCGCGCTTTACAAAACGCATGAAGCTCAGCCCCGAGCAGATTTGGCGATGCAGTGACCCCTTTACCAAAGAGACCTGCCAATATCCCCGTGCACACGCAATCTATGTGAGTAAGAACCACCGACTACTTGGCGATCTCAATCGCCCACCGACAGCTGACACTGCCTTTCAGACAGAAGACTTTTATGGCAATAGTGTCTGGAAAAAAGGCAAAGAGCTCAGCCAACTCGAAAAGGCGGAGCTCCTCGGTCGATACTGGTTTCCTCATTACGAAGGCATCGTACACGACATGCACAGCCTGTTTGATGCAGGGCACAAGAAAGTCCTCTTTATCGATCATCATAATACCGCCGTCGATCACCCGCTCGGCAAAAGCCGAGAATACTTGCCCAGCATTGAAATTAGTAACCTCGGCAGCCGTCATCGTGGTGCCAAGCTACGCAGTGGCAATGCCACCAGCATGCCCGCAGCTGCGATGAAAGTCTTCCAAAAGGCACTCCGCGAAGAGACACACCTCGGCACCGAAGTGAATTCTATATTTCGCGGTGGCTATGGTATCAATTGGGTCACTCAGCACGGTCTCGAGCAGCATAGCGGGTGCAAAGTATACGCCGTGCAGCTCGAATATAACCTCAACCTAATTCATAATCCCCTCTCGGGTCGAAATGATCTACAAGCACTCGAAAAGCTGCGTGATGGCATAAATAAAGCGATCGACCGACTGACTGACTATCTCAAGCTCGGCTAAGCATGCTAAACTCCTTCGGCTGCAATACGTGGCCACGTCGCCAAGTGGTAAGGCAAGGGTTTGCAAAACCCTCATTCACCGGTTCGAATCCGGTCGTGGCCTCCACGCAGGTTAGTCCCACAAAGTGGGGCTGTTCTGCGTGGAGCTATAGTCTGGTGAGGGCTGGAACTGTTCGATTGGCGAGGAAAGTGAATAACAAGTTGAACGAAGTTCAGACTTGATTATGAACGACGAGCCAAAAGGCGCAGCCTTTATCCGGTCGTGGCCTCCAAAAGGTGCGGGTTCTTTTCGAGTGTCTGGGAAATACTGCTAAACTCTATCCTGTGCCCGGGTGGTGGAATGGTAGACACTGGAGACTTAAAATCTCTTGCTGGTCATACAGCGTGTGGGTTCGAGTCCCACCCCGGGCACCAGACAGATCACTCACCTCTTCCCTTCCGCTTTGCCTCTCTCTTGGCAACCTTTGGACTATGTACATGCCATTCATTGTATTCATAACCCCACTTTTCTACACACTTCGTGCGACAATAATGACCACCAGCAGCATCGGTACGACCTGGATGAGCAAACACGATGAGTCCGTCGCTCATTACGAGAGATAGTGCCAAAGCGATACAAGCTAAGAAGCGGAACATATTACACAGCGACATTAGCGATAACCAAAGCAAACGCAATAATAGCTGAAGCCAAGACAATAGCCATTGCCATATTTCCTTTACGAATCTCATCCCATTCATTTATTGGCGTGATCCACGTGAAGATACTAACAGCCAGACCAAGAGCGAGAGCCATGCTAACTGCGCCAGTGATAGCCCAGCCAAAGGTAATTAAGTATTCATAAAAGATGTGAGGCATATAAAAGCTGTATGAAATAACCCCTTACCACTAAATACCATACTCCTGCTTTCTTATTTATACAAAAAAACCACCCCGATTTCATAATTCAATCCTTCCGACCTATTTCCCCCCTTCCATATCATCCCAATCAGTCCAATTGATTTTTTGTCTTCCAAACTTCCAAATCCTTTTGATTGATTTTGGACATTCCAATGTTTCAGATCCTTTTGATTGATTTTTCCCTTTTATGCACCCCTCTATCGGAGATATACGCTCACAAAAAAGCATGTGTAAGCCAAAAGCCAAAAAACAAAAAACCCGCCATTGGCAGGGCTTTTGTATGTACTTTTGAATATAGTTACTTATTCCGTTTTCGCTCGGTCTCGGTGAGACCTTTCTTGCGCAGACGTATCTTGGTCGGGGTGACCTCTACCAGCTCGTCGTCACCGACATACTCGATAGCTAGCTCGAGGGTCATCTCGCGGGGTGGGGTCAGCTTGAGCGCGTCGTCGGTACCACTCGCACGGACATTCGTGAGCTTTTTACCTTTCAGCGGGTTGACCACCATGTCATCGGGGCGAGAATTCTCGCCGATGATCATGCCTTCGTAGACATCGGTCTGGGGACCGATGAAGAGGACGCCGCGCTCTTGGAGATTACTGAGTGCAAAGCCGAGCGTGATGCCCTGTGCCTGGCTGATGAGCACGCCATTTTGGCGGGCTGGGATAGCACCACGATATGTATCGTATCGAAGGAAAATATGATCGAGTGTACCTTCGCCCCGTGTATCACGGATGAACTCACTGGCATAGCCAATGAGACCACGGGTCGGGATCTCAAACTCGATGCGTGTGTAGCCTTCGCTACTGCCCATGTCCTTCATTTCGCCCTTTCGTTTGCCCATCTTTTCGATGACGGTGCCTGTCATCTCATCTGGCACAGAGATAATAGCTTGTTCTATTGGCTCCATCTTCTTGCCTGCCTCTTCGTGAAAGATGACCTGCGGACGACCGACAGCCAGCTCAAATCCTTCGCGGCGCATGCTCTCGATGAGCACGGCGAGATGCAGCTCACCACGACCCGAGACTTTGTAGCTATCACTGCCTTCGACATCCTCTACGGTCATACCGACATTGGTCTCCAGCTCGCGCATGAGACGATCGCGAATCTGACGGGTGGTGACATATTTACCTTCTTTGCCAGCAAATGGGCTGCTGTTTACATTGAATGACATGGCGACTGTCGGCTCGCCAATCTCGATGACAGGCAGCTGCTCTGGCTGGGCTGGATCGGCAAAGGTCTCACCGATGGTGATATCGGCAAAGCCAGCGATACCGACGATCTCACCTGCGAGTGCCTCGAGGATTTCGACCTTGTGCATGCCTTGGTAGGTAAACATCTTGGAGATCTTGCCCGTGCCGACCGAGCCATCACGACGAATGTGTGCGATCTGATCGCCTGATTTTACGGTGCCACGCAGCACGCGCGCGATACCGATACGACCGAGGTGATTGTCATATTCGAGTGAATACACCAAAGCCTGCAGGGGCTCACTGGCTGGCTCGACATGAGCGACGGTGTGATTTTTGATTGTCTCGAAGAGTGGTGTGAGATCTTTTGAATCATCTGCTGCTTTTATCTTGGCAATGCCTTCGCGGGCAATGGCAAGGACCATCGGGAAGTCGAGCTGCTCATCGGTCGCGCCGAGCTCGGCAAAGAGATCAAAGACTTGATCGTGTACTTTGTCGGGGTCGCTGCCTGCTTTGTCTATCTTATTTATCACGACGATCGGCTTGAGACCGAGGGCGATAGCCTTACTGAGTACAAAGCGTGTCTGGGGCATCGGACCTTCCTGTGCATCGACAAGGAGCAGCACGGTATCGCAGATCTTGAGCACGCGCTCGACCTCGGAGCTAAAGTCGGCATGGCCGGGTGTATCGACGATATTGATCTTCACGCCATCGTGCTGAATGGCGCAGTTTTTGGATGTGATGGTAATGCCGCGCTCGCGCTCTTGATCGTTGCTATCCATCATCAGCTCACCGACCGCTTCGTGCGCATTGAATGCGCCGCCCTGCGTGAGCAGTGCGTCGACGAGTGTGGTTTTGCCGTGGTCGACATGTGCGATGACACCGAGTGTAATAATAGGTTTGGACACGTGCAATATAAGATTAAGGGCGAATAGTCTACCTTCCTTTTGGCGCGAAAGCTAGCTCGGCGAGCATGGGTGCACATAGGCGCTATATGAAAGATAGTATGTGCTAGTTGCTTTTCAGCGCATTTCTAACTAAAGTAAGGTCTTATGCCAGCTACATTAGCTACTCCCGCTCTCCAGACTATGCCGACGCTACCGCATGCCGAGTCCATGGAATCGGCGACACCCTATGCCACGCGCGCGATGTCAGAAAGACTGCATTTGGAACTTAATTTAGCTTTTGCATATCCAGCAGCAAACGCAATCTGGATGGCTCGGGAAAAAGTAATTAAACCAGCATTTCAAAACTCATTTCGGCAAGAAAAGAATGATACTGGCCGTCGCGTATCAACTATGTTTCATCTCGACGAAGTCGCTCTGGCAGGGGTGCTAGCTGGCGAGCCGCCTGAGCATATTTTGGGGCGTCTGGGGCATGATTTGATGGAGGATACAAATGCACGTTATTTACCCTATAAAACATTAATAAAAAAATTAGGACCTTACGGAAGAGATGCTGAGTATTTGATGTATTTATGTACAAATAGACAACCAGATGAAAAAGGAGTATGGCATGCATTGAGCACTGAAGCATATGAATCCCTCCTGCATGAAGATACTGCTGCTGCGCGAGCAAAAGGTGATGATCGTAGTAGTAACATGCGCTCATTTGGGCGACTTCAGAAAAAAATTCTCGATCATCCAGAGTTTTACACCCCCGAATTTATTACAAGCTTGCCAAGTAGAATCCAGCGTAATTGTGAATCAACTGAAACATGGCTCATTCCTATTTTAGAAGAGACGGCGACATCAGCACATAAAAAACGGTTTCATTTGCATGCAGAGATAGTGAATGAGCTGCAGGAACTCGTTGCATATCTGCGTGAGCGTGCAAAGATAGCCCTTTTTCATGCGGCATAGTATCTAATCTTTATCCAAAGACTGTGCTCGCAAAAAGAACCGCGAAATACCCGCCAAAGACCAGCCATGCCATCAGCACGATGCCGAGTATGACTGGCAGCCAGCCGACATGCGCGAGATCGCGATACTTTGTCTTGAGGCCGAGGGCGGTCATGGCCATCGTCATGAGGAAGCCATCGAATGAAATGAGATGCCCGACAACTAAATCGGGTAAAACAATAAAAGTGTGTGCGACGCTCACTGCCACAAAGCCAAGCACAAACCACGGAAATGGCACGGCAGCATGATGCTCCCGTGTATCCCGACGCAGCCACCACATAACACCAAAGAGAAAAGGAATGAGCAGGACTACACGAAGTAATTTCGTAATAACAGCTGACTCGCCAGCGATATCACTGCTGGTAAAACCAGCTGCCACCGCCTGAGCAACTTCGTGTGTGGTAGCACCAGCAAATATACCAAATGTCTGCTCGGAAAAGCCCAATAGGTGCAGGCTCTGCAGAGCTGGCAAGAGAAACATCATAATCGTGCCAAAGATAGTCACCATGCCGACTGCCACCGCCGCTTTGTACGGCTTACTATTGAGTGTGCCTTCGGTGGCGAGTACCGCACTCGCACCACAAATAGCACTGCCCGCACTGACCAAAATACTCATATCAGTATCGAGCTTTAGTATGCGAGTGCCAAATAAGATACCGATAGCAGCCGTGCTCGCTACCATAAAAATATCTACAACAAATCCCACTGGACCAATGGCAAATATATCAAATAAAGTGATTTTGAAACCCAATAAAATAATAGCAAGGCGCAAAATAGTTTTGGTCGAAACATGAATACCCGCCTGCGTGCTAGTCGGCAGCACCACAATATTCGCAAACACCAAACCAAATAAAATACCAAGAATGTGAGGCCCAAAGCCAATAGCAATAAAGAATGGCAGCTCGGCAAGCAAGCGCGCAATGATAGCAATACAAGCCGTGAGAACGAGGCCAGGAATGAGCTTTTGAAACAAAAGTAAAAAATGTGAATGTTGCATGCCTGTCGACATGGTCTATCCCTTCAGTGATCGACAGCGATCGCAGCTACCCGATTCATCGAGGCAGTCAAATTTGAGATCTTTGATGTTTTGGTGGGTTTCTTGTATGTGTGTTTTGAGTGTTTCGATCTCTTCCGTACTCGGGCTGAAACTTTCATCGACAAAATCACCATTTTTCGCTGGGCGAACGAATGAGATCACGACTTCTTTTACATTGAAAATGAAGCGCTGATCGAGCTGGCTGAGCATTTTGTAAAAAGTGAGCTGGCGATACATGTCCCCGCTGGCATTGGCAGTCAGCCCGAGGATGGCATTGCGTGTGGAGACGGGCGAGGTCTTGTAATCGATCAGGCGAACATCGTGTTCGCTGCCAGGCAGTAGATCTATGCGATCGACAGCGCCCGTCAGCGGGATATCGCCAAGGCGAACATCGTGCCGAGAAAAGCTGTATTCGTTCTCGGCTGGCGGCTGCACGCGCTGCCCGTGAAAGGCGATGTATTCCTTCACTGCGCGAGTCGTGTCTCGCAAAAAAGCTGTCCGCTGAGCGACAGTCAGTGGTTCGCGGCGCAGCTGAATCTCGAGCGCTGCAATGGCAATGGCAATATCGGGCTGGGTGCCAGTCGATTTCAGCTGCTGAAAATAAGCCTCGAAAGCCGCATGCACAGCCGTGCCAAAGATAGCACCAGCGCGATCGGCAGGGTCGGCACTGGCTGGCACACGGAGCAGATTTTGGAAGAGAAAGCTGCGCGGACAGGCAAGATAGCTATTCAACGCGCTCGGACTCATCCGCAGATATTCGACAAGACTGCCAAGGAAACGGCGGCTCTCGGGGTCGAGCTCAGGATGCAGCTCAACTGGCACGACCAGCGGTAGCTTGGCACTGGCTGGTATTTCGATCTGCTCAGCTGACATCGTCGCGCCAGCCTCTGCGAGAAAGCGGCTCGGTGCGAGCTCGCGACCTTCATAGCATGCTGCGTGAGTAATAGTCAGCTGCTGCCGTGCGCGGGTCATGCCCACAAAAAAGAGTCGCCGTTCGTCCTCGATATATTCGTGTGCGGCAGTGCTCGGCACCAGCTCGGGCAGCTTGATCCGCTCGCCGCGACGGCGGCCACCCCAGTCGTTATCGGTCGCATGCATAATAAAGACATGCCCCCACTCCAGCCCTTTGGAGCCGTGCGCAGTCAGCAGCTGCACGGCAGCTTCGCCGCGATTGGGAAGCTTCATAGCGATGTGCTGCTGAGCCATGAGCTTGAGATCGGCAAGTAGCTCGTCGGTAGTCGGATCAATGCGGGCAGCCTCAAACTGGCGAAGGAAATCGATAAAAGTTGCGATAGCCTCACCCGATTCATATTCTTCATTCGCAATAATCAGCTGCGCAAGCCCACTCTCGGCGCTGATCGTCTCGGTGAGCTCGGTCAGACTCATATCTTGGCTCGCAGCGATCCAGCTCATGAGCCGCTCGGAGAATGCTTTGAGTCCCGGCAGATCGGAAAATATAATTTCGGGATGTCGATCGGTCTTTGTACCTAATTCGGCGAGCAAAGCCTGATCGGTCAAAACATCGAGAAAGCCGTGCTGGCGGTCAGCCGCGCGTGCGAGACGGTATGCATCGACTGGCAAAATGCTCGAGTAATCTGCAAAGATGATCGCGAGCAGGGCCTCGGAGTCATTCGGTTTTGCGAGTGCGCGGAGCAGGGCGATCAGCTGCTGCACGCGTTTGTTTTTTAGGGCATCGCGCCCGTCGAGGCGGATATGCGGCACGCCAGCGCGTTCGAGATACTGCGCGAGCACATCAGCGTGCCGTTTCTTACGGTACAGCACGGCGATCTCGGCAGGATCGACTTTGGCCGCGAGCAACTTTTGAATCTCTTGCACGATCCCCGCGGCTTCGTCTTCTGCTGTCTCAAACGTCAATGCGCGCGGAAATCCCTCCGCTCCTTCGGAGCGATCCCCTTTTTCAAGAGGGGCATGCGCAACTAAATCTTTTACCAGTCCATCGACTTCGTGCACGAGCCGTTCTTTATTTTGTTCGATGACTGCATGGCTCGCATCCAGAATGGTCTGCGTGCTGCGATAATTCGTCGTCAGACTCACGATCTTTGCTTTTGGATAATTCGTGCGGAACTCGAGAATATTCGCCAAACTTGCGCCCTGAAAGCGATAAATCGATTGGTCGTCGTCGCCCACCACGCAGAGATTGGGGCTATCATCATAGCTCGCCCACGCCCGCAGGATCGCGTCTTGCGCGCCGTTGGTGTCTTGATATTCATCGACCGTGACATACAAATAGTTCTCTTGTAAATATGCGAGCAAGAACGGATGGTCTGTGTCCTGCAGCTTTGCGACGACATCGAGAATCAGGTCATCAAAATCGCTGAGCTCCCGCTCGGCGAGTAGCTTTTGGTAGGCTGTGTATATCCGTGTCAGTTCGCGATTCTTCGCGATCTTCTTTTCCAGATCGATCACTTTGCCAAATGGCTTCTTCGTCCGCGGATTGATCCGCTCCATGCCGTCCAGCTCGATCTGATCCTGCCCGATCAATTCGCCTAATTTTTCGGCGGTAATGCCCTCTCTTTTCAGAGTGGAAAGTGCCGAGCTAATATCTGGCACGGCGCCGTCGGCATTCTTTGCGGGGGCCAGCTCGGGATAGCTGCCAGCTGCCAGCACCTCGCGAAGCAGCTTAAAACTACCCAAGCTATCCAGCGGTGTGCGCTCGCGATAGCTCGCAAATTCCTCGGGAAAGAGACCGCTCAGCCGCTGACAAAAGCTGTGAAAAGTCGTGGCGGTGATGCCATAAGCCTCCGCCCCGATGATGCTCGCCAAGCGCTCCTTCAGCGCGACAGCTCCCGCCTCGGTAAAGGTCAGCGCCAGCAGATTGTGCGGCTTGGCCTGCGTCTTTTTCAAAATATTTGCGAGGCGCAGCGAGACCGTCTGTGTCTTGCCCGTGCCAGGACCAGCGACGATCAAGACTGGTCCTTCGACCGTATCAGCCGCCTCACGCTGCGCAGGATTGAGCCTTTCAAGTGCGATCTGAAAACCAGATGAAATAGACATTCTGCTTTAGTTTAACATCCGCTAAACTACTTGCATGGATACTTTTATTCTTCTCTTTCTCGCCACCATCTTGATCCTCGTCGTGATCGGCTTTGTGCAAATGCGCAAACACATGCCAATAGGCGTAATGGACAATGACACAGAGAAAGAAAAAGATCGTCTGCTGACTGAAAATGCTCGACTCACCGCTACGCTCGAGCAAAAAACGAGCAGAGTCGCCGCAGTCGAGACTGAACTAAAAACTGCTCAGCAAGAAAAAAGTGAGCTGGAAGGCAGTGGCAAGCAAGTCTGGGCAGCCAAGACAAAACTGGAAAGTGAATGTCAGCAGCTGCGTGAAAGAAATGCCGAGACGACCACCCGTCTCGCCGAGCACGATGAGGCCGCCGCTCGCCGCGAAAAGGAATTTCAAGAGCGCATCGAAAAGCTTGAACGCGCAGAAAAAAAACTAGAAAGCGAGCAGGTCCGCGTGCAAGCCAGCGAAGAGGCCCGCCGCGAACAGCACATCGCCGATCGTGATCGCATGTGGAAAGAGCACGAAGATGCCGTCTACGCCCGCCTGCGCGAGCTCTGCCAAAAGCCCGAGCTGGCATTCACCAGCTATGCCAATAATGATCTGCCCGACGGCTGGGATGGCAAGCTCAGGCCAGACTTTATGATCGAGTTCCTTGGGCAGCACATTATCTTCGATGCCAAAATGAGTAAAAGTACGAATTTGGAAGTATATATCAAAGATCAATTCAAAAAAACTGCATTAAAAATAAAGGGCAACGCTCATATCTATCCGACTATCTTTCTCGTCGTACCGACCGATGCCATCTCAGAAATTAAGAGCTTGTATGCCTACCAAGATGGCATCTCCTTTTATGTCATCTCGCCCGAGGCGCTCGCGCCGATCCTTGCAGCGTTTAAGAAAATCAGTAATTATGAATTTGCCGAGCAATTTGATCCGCAAGAGCGTGAAAATGTCGTGAAGGTACTTTCGCGTTTTGAGTGGTTCATCCGCAATCAAAATGCAGCAAATATCTTGCTCGCCGAGCAGGCCATCGATGTCATCGAGGACAAACGTGTGCTGAGCAAGGACCTGCAAGATGATATCAGTGCAAAACGCAGCGAGATCAAGCAGCCATTTAAACTGAAAGATGCCGATATGAAAAAGCTCACCAAAAGCCTCGAAGAGCAGGCGGCAAAGGTAAACAGTCTCACCGCACCAAAAGCACCGATCGAGCAGAGCGAGCTGGCGCAAGCTGCGAGCTTATTTGATGAGAAATAAATAATATTTGACAAAGTATCTTATTTCTTTTAAGATGCTTTCTTAAGTAACTCTTTCTCTTTTATTCAATGTCTTTTGATACCTCGCCAGTGAACGAAGAAGATGCTGTAGAAATGGCATACCAAAAACGCTATTTTGACAAAGGACTACATGAAGGCACGTTAAGCCTTAAAGAGATAGGAAAAGAAGTAAAAATAGAACTGCCAGCAAATACGCGCCTAAATATAGAGGCGGTATTTATCATGCCAAGCGGGGCAAAAATTGGCACCAGAACATGCATAAAATCTCTCGAGGAATGGCAGGCAGCCTATCGAAATGATACAGACGAAAAAGACAAAAAACTGCGTATTGAGGGGAAAGTCGTGGCCAGCTATCTTGTCGGCAGCGTGTCTGAAACTAAAACAGCCCGTTTTAATACAAGCGAGCTCGTATGGGGTAAGCCAACCAATAGTGATTGGGACAGTGTAAAGAGTAACTTCTTTGTGAGCTAAATAAAAACCCCGCTCTCGCGGGGTTTTATATTAATTATCTATTTCGATAGATTATTTCATGCGTTTGCGGATGAAAGCTGGGATCTCTAGTTCATCATCTGCCGCTTGTCCTGCGCCTGCAGGATTGTGACCAAAGCCGTGGCGAGCCACGGCTGCCTTTGGCGCGACTGGCTTGCCAGTAAATCCCGTCGCAATGACGGTGATCTTCATCTCGCCTGTGTAGCTATCATCGATCGTTGCACCGAATATGATGTTCGCATCTGGATCTGCTGCAGCTGTAATGATCTTCGCTGCTTCATCCACCTCAAACATGGAGAGATCGTTGCCGCCGGTAACATTGAAGAGCAGACCCTTCGCGCCATCGATAGACTGCTCGAGGAGCGGGCTGTCCACCGCAGCTCGAGCTGCTTCGGTCGCACGATTTTCGCCCGTGCCATAACCAATGCCCATGAGGGCACTGCCTGCATTGCTCATGACATTCTTTACATCGGCGAAATCCACATTAATCAGGCCATGCTGTGTAATAAGATCGGCAATACCCTGCACGCCTTGGCGAAGTACATCATCGACAACAATAAATGCATCAGTCAGCGGCGTCTTCTTATCAATGATAGAAAGAATTTTATCGTTTGGAATAGTAATCAGTGTATCAACACGTTCTTTGAGCTCTTCGAGACCCTCGCCCGCGCGCGTGCCGCGCTTTTCCCCTTCAAAACCAAATGGCTTGGTAACGACGCCAACCGTGAGAATGCCCATTTCTTTGGCCATATCAGCGATGACTGGCGCGGCGCCCGTGCCCGTGCCACCACCCATGCCGCAGGTAATAAAGACCATATCAGTCCCCTCGAGATAGCTCTTGATCTCTTCGCTGCTTTCTTCGGCTGCCTTGGCGCCAATACTGCGATCGGACCCCGCACCCAGGCCGCGCGTGGTGCCTTTGCCAATATTAATCTTCGTCGGCGCATTATTGTGATAAAGCGCTTGCGCGTCAGTATTTACTGCGATGAATTCGACACCGCTCAGCTGCGCCTTAATCATGCGATTGACAGCATTATTACCCGAGCCGCCAACGCCGATGACCTTGATCTTGGCAACGGGACTAATGCCAGGGCTGACTTCTTCGCTCGCAGCAGATACGGGGCTACCGCTTGTGTTTCCACCGAAGAGATTTTTAAGAGAATCGGACATAAGAAAGGGATTAAAAGGTTATTTAAGGAAGTAATTTACGCAAAAATTGTTTCATGCTGTCGACAGCTTTGCCGACATGCACGCTCGATGGACCATAGCTCCGCGATGGACCTTTCATGCCGTACAAAATAAGACCAATCGCAGTCGCATAGCTCGGATCATCGATTCGATCGACAATGCCATCTATCTCACTTGGGAAGCCGATCTGCACAGGCAGCTTGAGAGTATCGCGTGCCAAATCGACAAGAGCAGGTATCTTGGCGGAACCGCCAGTCATGACTGCACCCGCAGGCAGCTGCCCATCACGACCGACAAGACGCAGCTCGGCATTTGCCATGTCAAAGATCTCGACATATCGCGCCTGGATAATCTGGGCGAGCTCTTTCTTATTGATAACTTGGGTTTCACTGCGACTCAGCGCCGCAAGATCGACCGTGTCGCGGTCGCTGGTGTCAGCTGGCTGTACGGTGCCATATTCTATTTTGAGTTTCTCAGCCGTGTCTACACTTGTGCGCAGACCAATAGCGATGTCATTGGTTACGCTATCGCCGCCGACGGGCAAGACGGCCGTGTGCAATACGACGCCCTCTTCATAGACCGCCATGCTCGTACTGCCCGCACCAATATCGATCACGACCACACCCAGCTCCTTTTGGCGCTTGCTAATAGTCGCCTCGGCAGCTGCGAGTGCTGCAGGTATAAAATCGTCGACATCGACACCGCTCTGATGAACTGCATTTTCCAGATTTTTGAGAGCGGGCGTGAGCCCTGTGATAATATGTGTTGCCACTTCGAGACGCACACCCATCATGCCGCGGGGGTCTTTTATATCTGTCTGATCGTCCACGGTATAGACCTGCGGAATCGTGCGCAAGATCTGGCGGTTGCTCGGAATATTTACTGCCTGTGCTGCCTCCAACGCGCGCGCAATATCATCTTCATTTATCTCACTGCCGCTATGACTGATGGCGATCACGCCCGTGCTGTTTTGTGCAGCGAGGTGTGCACCACCCACGCCAATGAAGGCATGATGAATCGGCTCGCCGCACATGCGCTCAGCATCCTCCAGACTAGCTGTGATGGCAGAGATCGTCTCACCAACATCGACAATAGCCCCCTTGCGCAGACCAGCACTCGGAGCAATGCCAACACCGACAATATTTGGCAAGAGCTCGCGCTCACCTTCTATCATCGCGACCACCGTGCGAATCTTGCTATTGCCGATATCGATACCGACGATGATATTATCTTTTGCCACGGATGGAGAAGTAAAAATTAAGTATTAAGGATACTATAGGTTTTCATAGCATTTCACGCAATAAGCCTTGAATACAAAAATGCGCCAGAAACCCCTGCTCGAAGCAATTTTGTGTTCACCCCTGCATGCAGATCTTGTTCAGTGCCATCCGCAAGATATAACGAGATCATTGATCTAATCGATTACCATATTAGAATAAACTTTGCTGACCACGCGCGACAGGATTAGCAGCGGTATGAAACTGCGCAGGAAACATTTTCTGGGCACGTGCTTTCAGGCTGCGAAATTCCAATTCATCGAAAAGAGCGAGCGCCTGCTCGGCATCGAAATCGTGCAGGCGACAATCAGGCAAATTGAAATCGAGCGCGACATCGCGGATGACCGTGGCCATCTGTCGGCAGTGCAGTGCCTGCTCATAATTTTCGATAAATTTATTGCGCAAATTTTCAGATTCTATTTCATCGCGGCGGCGATATATTTCTTCCAAATGCCCAAATTGCTGAATCAAATCAGTCGCGCCTTTTGGTCCGATGCCGGGCACGCCAGCTATATTGTCACTGCTATCCCCAGCTAGCCCTTTGAAATCAGGCACAAATGCGGGGTCAAAACCAAATTTTGCTTGCACAGCAGCTGGATCAAAATTGATTGATTTGCGATAGCCGCCGGTCAGATCGTGCATGCTGGTTTTCGTATCGACCAGCTGCAGCAGATCGCGATCGCCCGAGACAATAATAGTCTGCACGCTGTGTTCAGCCTTCATTTTTTCTGTGATCGTGGCGATCAGGTCATCGGCCTCGTAGCCAGCCTGGCTAAAGATTGGCACGTTGAATGCGGCTGCCAGCTCGCGCACGCGCCCAAACTGGCTGACTAGTTCGTCGGGGGCTTTCGTGCGATTGGCTTTGTAAGTGTCGTCTTGCTCGTGCCGAATGGTCGGGCCTTTTTCGTCGAATGTTGCCGCGAGATAATCGGGCTGCTCGATATCCAGCACATTTAGCAGCATGCTGCCAAAACCAAAGACCGCATTCACTGGCTCGCCACTGGCCGTGCTCAGCGGACGAATAGCATGAAAGGCGCGATGGATAATGGCGTGGCAATCGAGAAGAACGAGCTTTTGCATGTGCTTGATTTTAGCAGCTATTTCTGCTAAACTGATCTGATCCGTAAAATACATGTTATGCCAACAAAAACTGCCAACAAAAAACAAACGCAGCAGCCATCTATCGCTAGTCTCACACCTGCAAAGCGCATCGCCGCAAAGCGTGCGGCTCGTGATGCGTGCGTGCTCGCACACAAATGGGGGGGGACTGATCGCATGCCGATCGTCGCGATCGTCACGGCGCATGCCGAAGCCCGCATGCTACAATCACTTCGTGAAGCCTGCCAGCATGTGGCTGTGCATGTCATCGAGATCGATACCGTCGAGGCAGCAGGCATGGCAGCGGCAGATATTGCCGTATTTCCGACGATAGATCTGGCGACTGGCCGCAGTGCTGCTGCAGCATTCGCCGCGGGCACAATACCTGTGCTAGCTGCATCTGTCGCACCAAAAGATGTCGCGACCGATTATGACCCCGTCTCTGAGCAGGGAAATAGCTTTTTTGCAGGAGATGACAGTGCGTGGAGCCTACTCGCTGCACTCATCCGTGCGACTGAGAGCTATCGCTTTAGCTACGATTGGCAGGGCATCGTCCGCTCGGCCTTTGACACAAAGCAAAAATAATAAAAGACCCGTGCCTCAAAAGCAGGGATTTTTAGTATGAAAAACTAACGAATGAGATCGGTCACAGGCACGCTACCGCGTGCGGCTGGCTGAGTCGTCGTCGGGGCGACTGGCTCACGCTGGGTACGGATATTTGAGCTTGCCCGCGGTGCAGGTGCTGCCGTCTGAAACTTCTCATATAAGACATTCATACGATCAGATAAAACTGCAAAATCAAGAAAGTTAAAATTAACATTGAAGATAGGTCCAATCAATCGCGGAACAACAAAGAGCGACAGGAGCGTCACTATCAGGCCAATAATGGCATAGCGAATCGTGTGAATTGCTTCTTTCACCTTGGTCTCGTCACCACCAGAAAGGATGAAGCTAAAACCGCCAAAGAAGATGAAGGCAATCGAAAGTGCGCCCGCTGCAAAGACGGCGATTGCAACAAAGATATACATAAGCTCAACAAGATTGATCTGCTCTAATCCAGTAACATTTAGAGCTGCTTGGGCGAAGGCAGTAGGAATGAGACTCATAAAAAGGATGTAATATAAGCCAACTCTAGCTGCCAGCAGACTAGCTGTCAAAAGCGCTCAGCGCGTCGGCACCTTCTGTGCCTGGCTCGGCAGGGACTGGCGCAGGCTTCGCTGCAGCTGGGGTGTGATCGCGGCGCGGTGCACGCTCGGGGCGGTCGGCTCGCTCGGGTGCGCGGTATTCGCTGCCATCTGCCTCCAGCACTTTCAGATTAGATCGAAGATCGTGCTTTGCGCCGACGACATGCAGCAGTGAACGAAGAGATTTGACCGTGCGACCAGCCTTGCCGATCAGCTTGCTCATGTCTGCCTGTGCGACCTGCAGCGTGAGCAGCACGCCGAGATCATCGATCGCACGGGTCACGACGACGGCATCAGGATTGTCGACGATAGCACGAACAGCGTTCTCGAGAAAATCTTTGTCGGGGCCTTGTGTCGGGTCAGCTTGGGTGATGGTAACTTCGTCATTCATGGCAATCGGGGTTGGGAAATAAAAAAAGCCCGCGCAGTGCACAGGCAGTGTAAGTGCTTATTCAGCAGGCTTCTCGGCCGGTGTCTCTTCAGCGGCAGCTTCTGCTGCTGGCTCTTCTTCTTTTGCTGGAGCTTCTTCGGCAGCTGGTGCTGCGTCATCGGTTGACGCGTCCTCTGTTTTCTCTTCTGCGACTGCAGCTTCTGCAGCTTCTTTTTCTGCTGCGGCAGCTGCCTCCTTCTCGGCTACTTCAGCATCCTTCTTTGCTTTTGCTTCAGCTGCGGCTGCATCCTTTGCTTCCTGCTCAGCCTTCAGTTTTTCCTCATTTACTTGGTGCGTATATTTCTTGATAAATTTTGCAGCATTTTCAATGCCAGCCTTTTTGAGCAAACGAGCAACCGTGTCGCTCGGCTGTGCGCCATTTTTCAAAAAATGTTCGATGCGATCTTTATCGAAAGTCAGCTTATTCTCGGCATCGTTTGGATCGTAATGACCGACGATTTCGATATATTTACCAGATTTTACTGGATTGGTCTTCTCTTGCACGAGGAGCTTGTAATGGGCAAGATTCTTGCGACCCTGTCGGGACAATCGGATAACGAGCATTTCGAGGAAATTAGAAAAATTAAAATGAGCCGATAGATTTTAGTGGAAGTAGCATTACTCTGTCAATTCTTTAGAATGAATCTGTGAAAGAAGAGATAACACCAGAATCGCTGCACGCGCGCCTCGCAAACGCAGGCTGTCAGTACACGGCAGAGTATTGCGAAGAGCTCGTGCCGATGATCCGCGAAATACAAGAACTGAAGAAGAAAAAGAATGCGGTCATCCTCGCGCATAGCTATGTCTTGCCCGAGATTGTGTACGGCGTGGCAGACTTCGTCGGTGACAGCTATCAGCTGAGCAAAGATGCTGCCACAACCAATGCCGATACGATCGTCTTTGCTGCGGTGCGATTTATGGCGGAGACAGCGAAGCTACTCAGCCCCGACAAGACCGTGCTCCTCCCCGCTACCGACGGCGGCTGCAGCCTCGCCGACTCGATCACAGCGGAAGCCGTGAAGAAGCTGCGCGTCGCGAATCCTGACTTCACCTTCGTCTGTTATATAAATACGACCGCCGCGGTAAAGGCTGCCTGCGATGTCTGCGTGACGAGCAGCAACGCGGTGGATATCATCGAAAAGATGCCGAATGAAAAGATCTATTTCCTGCCTGATCGACTGATGGCAGAAAACATCGCAAATGAACTAAAAGCGCGCGGCGTGCAAAAGGAATTGAAATGGACCGACGGCACCTGCTATGTGCACGAGGAATACGATGCCCGCACCATCGGCAGCCTGCGCCGCCAGCACACCGGCGTGGAGGTGCTCGCCCACCCCGAGTGCAGCCCCGCCGTGGTCTACCATGCCGACTTTACCGGCAGCACCACCCAGCTGATGGAGCACATGAAAACGTCGGAGAAGAAGGAATTTCTGCTGCTCACTGAATGTGGCCTGACCGACCGCATGCGCGTCGAAATGCCCGAGAAGCAGTTCATCGGCAGCTGCCAGCTGTGCAAATATATGAAATCAAACACCCTGCCCGACATTCTCCGCGTGCTGAAAGAGCCGCAGCCAGCAGACGAAATAACGATCGAAGCAGATATCGAGACTGGCGCAAAGAAATGCATCGAGGAGATGTTTCGCTATGCTGCGTAATAATCCCTGCTAAACTAAATCTAACTCTTTTACAGTCACTTTATGAATAAACTTATTCCTCTTATATTCATCATCAGTATATTCGCACTGCCCGTCATCGCGCAGGCGGAGCTGCAGCCAGAAATCATTCTTCCTCAGGTTGGCAACCTGCTCGAAGAAGTACAGACATCCAATTTATTGCCCGACATCGCAGCGGCACTCAAAGAGACCCCTTCAGCTGAAGCATTACCTGAGATCGCCACGCTGCTCGAAAATGCAGACCTCAGCACGCTGACCATCCTCCAGCAGCAGATCAATCAGCAGCTCGTACTGACAGCCGCAGAAAACTGGCAATGGACACTCGAAAAGAAAATCTGGCTCACGCTACAAATGGCTGCCTCGGCGCTCGTGCTGGGTGCGGTGCTGCTGCGACTGATTGGTAGGCAAACTGCGGAGATCGCGGCTGTTGCGAGCAAGCGACCAGCCTGGTCATTCTTTGCGGGGCTACTTGGACTCATTTCATTTTTACTCGTGCCACTCCTGCTAATTACGCAAGTTGGCGGTCTCTTGGCATTTGCTTTTGTGGGTATTTGGCTACTTGCGCTCGCGGTTGCTAGCGGACTGACTGGCATGCTCATCGGATCATTTTTTATAAAACTCACAGCCACGACACGTTTCACCCGCCGCCTGCTCGCGCTTGCCGTGGGCATCGCCGTGCTTGCTGGGCTTGCTTTTGTGCCATTTGTCGGTTTGCTGCTTGTTTCGATAGCGCTCATTACGACACTTGGCTCGACTATTTTGACTCGTTTTTCATTTTACAAAGCTCTCAAAAAGAGTAAACTCGTGTAACCTAAAACCCAAGCTATGGCTAAACATCCAGTACCAAAACACCGCTCGACACACACCCGCTCGAGCCGTCGACACAGCACCTTTCTCAAGAGTGTGCTGAAAAAGCTAAATAACTTTGCAGCTATCATTCCCTGCCCTGCTTGCAAGGCGCCGCGCCTCAGCCACATGGCATGTGCTGCCTGCGGTGAATATCGCGGTCGCTCAGTACTGAAGAAAAAGACACCTGCGCAGGTGACCAAAGTCTCAGCCTAATTTCTTTTTATGGCAGCAGCAAATAGAAGTGCGACACGGGAAGCCGTGATTCAGGCAGTATTTGAAGTAGAGTTTCGTGAGCTCACAGATGAGCGCGATATTGCACTCGCGACAGCGCTCGAGCAAATAGAACATGAAGTCGGCCATCTCGACCGCCCATTTGCCGAGCAGCTCTTTGCCCAAGTATTTGAAAAAATAGATGCCATCAAGGAACTGCTCGTCATGCACGCACCCGACTGGCCCTACGAAAAGATTGCGCGCCTTGACCGTGCCATATTACTCGCAGCTATTGCTGAGCTCCAATTTATGGATGGTGAGCATATCCCGCATGCTGTCACACTGAATGAATATGTCGAAATAACGAAAAACTACGGCGAAGACTCCGATCGCCGCTTTGTAAATGGCGTGCTCTCGACGCTCAAAAAAGAATTAAAACCAGCCCATGACTGAACACGAAAAACAGCTCGATGAACTGCAAGCTGTGCTGGATTACCGTTTTCAAAATCCAGCCCTGCTCGAGCTGGCGATCACGCACCGCAGCTATATAAATGAGCATGCCGCCACCGCGCATAACGAACGCATTGAATTCCTCGGCGATGCCGTGCTGGAGCTGATGGTAACTGAGTATCTGTATGCGAACTATCCAAACAAGCCCGAGGGCGATATGACCAGCTGGCGATCGGCGCTGGTAAAAGGCGAGCAGCTCGCAAGCATCGCTACCGAACTGGACCTCGGAAAATATCTGCGGATGAGCAAAGGCGAAGCAAAGAGTGGTGGTCGCACAAAAGCATATTTACTCGCAAATATGTTTGAGGCTGTGCTCGGTGCCATGTACCTCGATGGCGGCTACGCCGCACCAAAGACTTTCGTGCATCGCGTGCTCCTCCCCCGCCTGGAGGAGATCCTTGCCAGCGGCAGCCATGTCGATGCCAAGAGCCATCTGCAAGAGCTGGCGCAGGAAAAGCTATCTATCACCCCCGCCTACAAAGTGGTCGGTGAAAAAGGCCCCGACCATGCCAAGACCTTCGAGATCGTCGCGTACTTTGGCAAAGAGAAGCAGCAAGCTGGTACTGGCGCAAACAAAAAAGAAGCCGAGCAAGACGCCGCCCGCGCCACGCTGGAGGCGCTCGACTGGAAATAATTTTCAAAAATGACATTTCGTGCAAACAGGCCGAAGAAACAGCCGGATGTGCGACAGCTGCTCAGCTATGCCACTTGGCTCCTTGCCCGGCAGGATTATTCGCGCGCGAGCCTGCTGGATAAATTCAAAACCCGTTTCATTGAAGATGAAAATATCTTTGTGCAAGCCCTCGACAAGCTGGGTGAGCTCGGACTGCAGTCCGACGAGCGCTTTGCCGAGAGTTATGTTCAGTCAAAATTCAGCTGGGGCGGCCAGCGACTGCGCCTAGAAATGATGCGCAAAGGCATCGAGAAAGAACTGATCGAAGCGGCCATCGAGCAGCACCTCGACGAAGCGCCCCGCTGTGCCGAAGTACTCGCCACGAAACTCCGCGGTCAACCCGTGCCAGAAGATTATAAGGAACGACAAAAATTACTCGCTTTTCTCGTGCGCCGCGGTTTTGGCTTGGATACAGCAAAACATGCATTGCGGGATGCCCAGTAAGCCATCTCTATTTGTACTCAGCAGACTCGCCTATTTGTAGTTGCACCGCTAAAATAATGCGGATTTATGTTTGGCTTTTTCAAAAAATTTCGCCCCGAAGCGCACACCGAAGAACAGACGGTGCTCGTGCTGGATATCGGCACGGAATTTGTAAAATGCCTTATTTACCGTGTCGAAGAGCGACACGGCTTTGTGACTGGCTATGCCAAAGTGCGCCAAAAACTGGGAGACATGACCGCCGGCACCGTGGCAGATATTGCTGGCGTCACCGCAAATTGCGAGCAGGCCATGCGCCAAGCTAGCAAGATGGCAGGCTATCTTCCCGAGCAGGCTGTGCTGGGTATCGCTGGTGAGCTCGTGCGCGGACACACTATTCAGCTCAGCTACACGCGCGAACACCCGACACAGCGGATAGATATGCCCGAGCTGCGCAGTATCGTGCAGCGGGTGCAGCAGCAGGCATTTACCGAAGTGCGTACCGAGCTCGCGCGCGAGACTGGCCATACCGAAGTAGATGTGAAGCTCGCCCATGCTGCGATCATCGACACCCGCATCGATAGTGCTCATATTGAGAATCCTCTTGGTTTTCAGGGCGCGCATATTGAATTATCTGTTTTCAATGCCTTCGCGCCACTCGTGCACTTTGGCGCCTTGCAAACTATTGCTGCCGAGCTCGAGCTCGATGTCCTGACAATAGCTGCCGAGCCCTATGCGGTCGCTCGCAGTCTCATGACTGACAC
>Ga0316202_10000565_pt1 | contig 38441 bp, 64 predicted proteins | sample 3monrhotite_MG_FD_204934 | JGI IMG/M metagenome (GOLD analysis project Ga0316202, IMG submission 204934) | Microbial mat bacterial communities from mineral coupon in-situ incubated in ocean water Damariscotta River, Maine, United States -... | ecosystem: Environmental > Aquatic > Marine >...
TCACCACGTTTAACCATTTCGGCAAACACTTGGCCCACTGATTTATAATAGCAATCAATTTCCCTCGCTATATCCTTTTGAGTGTATTCATCACTTAATGATTTAGATAATATCTGTTTTCTTACCTTCTCTTTTATTGATAACGTCATATCAGTCTATCCTGATTAGTAATATATAAATTCATATTCCCACGCTTTTCCAAGTGAACTATTCCACCGTAAACCAGTTTATTTAGCCAGTACCTAGCCGCTTCATGCGTACAGCCTTCTTGCCTGGCAAAGTCTTTTATTCTGTACCAAGTAAAGGGCATTAAATGCGTGTTTACAGTGTGAATATCCATTATTATCCTCTGTGTTTTCTAATATAGTGTTTATTTCAATAGCTCATGGTTTTCATATATGTTGCCGATTACTTCAAAACAACTAAAATAACCGTCTATAGCTACATCCTCTCTTATTAAGCAATCTAAAGAAGAAAACATAAGCTCTGAGCCGTACCCAAAGCGACCTGAATCAAATTTAATAAAAGATATTTCATCAAGCCAGTTATCCCATATCATATGGACAATATCACCCTCATATATCTCTGCCCCGTTCTTGTCCTTTAGTCCTGTAAACTCTTCCCTGATTAGACCTCCGATAGCTGTGTCTGGCTTTGGCATTGGCGGTTCTCCGTAATTTGTATGGCATATTAGATTGCCAATATCACCTGACTCATCTAACTCACGAAGATCTAAATAATAATACCCATCATTTAATGATGTGTTAAATATCTCAAAAGCTATAATTTTTTTTGAGCTTCTATCTCTGCATCTAAATTTAATCTCTCTCATCCTGCGCCCTCTATTAATGCCTTCTCTAAACTCTCAAATTCAAACGACTTACCGTCATTAATCAACAGCCATATATCGTTTCTGTAAACTATCTCGACATCATCATTAAAAAACCTTAGTCTCCCTGCCTTATCATTAATCACAGCATAGTTAAGCGATAGGGCTGGAAGTACATATTTTAGTGAGTTGTCGTTCATGTATTTATATCCGTTTATGGGGCATATAACTTGTTAGCCGTCAAAATCAACATCACTAAATTTTTGCCTTACTTCTGCTTCTGCGTACCAGCCTATTTTCATTTCTCGCTCACATTCTGGGCATTCCCACAATACATCGTCACAAGCATGGCTCGGCAAAACATCGCAATCTAATTCAGTATTTTTATTACAATACGGGCAATCTATATCCATTATCATTCCTCAATTCAGCTAACAATTAAATCAAAGCGGACTCGCTCCTCTCACCGTTTATTAATGCCGTTATGTGTCGTAAATCTCAGTCCAGCAGTAACTTGTTTGATTAGTCTCGTCCAATATGCACTTTAAATCCTCAATAGGCATAGAAATACTGCTTGGCTCTTGATTTGTCTCAACGAAACAAGGCCGATGCTCTCCGCATCCATCACATTTATATTTTCTATTTTCCGTTTCCATTATTTAATCCCCTGACTTTCATTATATTCGCTTTCTTTGCTAGGCCATTTATTCATAGGTCAAACTCTGGTTTAGTCAGAATAGTATCTGTCTGTGCTGCGTAACTTTCTACGCCGCGCATATATTCAACCATCTGCTTATTATTAAAATCACTAGTAACCGCTATGAACGCCATAGATCTTAAAGCCTGCTCATACACTAGGTTGCTGATTAATTCGTCGTATAGCTCTGCAAATTGCTCTGAATCCCTTATTGAGATAGGACAACCAAAGGTGAATTTGCAATAGTTAGTTATTTCGTCTATTGGATAACCAGTTTTCTTTGCTATCTCACCCAGCCACTTATGATATAGACGGTTAATCTGTATTGACCTGGTTGGGCTGTAGGGTCTTGCGTTAAATTCCCATTGACCTTTTGATAAATCTATCTTATCGGCCTTAATCATAAAATTAGCTATATCTTTTTTACTGGTGATTATCATTATTAGCTCTTAATAGATAATTCGTCTAATGCGGCGTTAGTGCCTTCAAATTCTGGTATTTCTTCAGGTTTTTTAGATACCTCTTTCAAGTATTCCCGCAAAACCTCGATAGATAATCTAGCTAATTCTGGTGAAATTGAAGCACCAGACCATTGATAGCCGTTTTGCATAGTTAATAATGATACCGTGTAGCCATTATCCAGAACACGAGCTTTAATATCGCCTTCACCTCTGATTATTTCTAATATTTCTCTTTTCATAATCTATTTACCTTTATTAATCTATAAGACGTATTTTATTAAATATAACTAGATAAAGATAATTGAAAGAATTGATAGGGTATTAATAGAGCTTATGGCAATAAAAAAAGGCCCCGAATATCTGTGGGCCTTTTTATATCTTATATATGTTTAATCATAAATTATGAGTTTAAGTTAGTCCATGATAGAAGGCCCTCGTTCGTTTAATTAGTGTTTATTCACTTTGTGTGATTAAAACAGTATCAATATATCTACATAATATCTAATCAGTGTTTTCTATGGTTAATTAACTTAGTTAATGAGCAATAAAAAGCCACTAAACGGAATTACCCTGAATAGTGGCTTAACAGATACCTGGAAGTATTTCTGTCGAGTGTTGAGTATATCACTTTATTTAAGCCCTAAGCTCTTTTTTATCTCATCCATTGATTTATCCCTTACCTTTTTCTGTGCTTTCAATATCGGCAAAGCCTTTGAGTTATCAATTACCTTGTAAGCTGCTGTTGAATGCTTCCAATCCTCCTTAATGCCTATACAGCACGTCTTAAACTCTGACAATGTTGGAGGCCAGTCACTATCCCACTTATCTATCCCCTGCTTTAACTGCTCTCCTGTTAGCCCAGATAACCCATTAGACCACTCTTGAACAGCTCTATCTTGTATGCCTTCAAGTGGGGCCGTCCATTTAGCAAAGTATCTGGCTTGGAATACCTTGAAAAGCTCAGTTATCCAGTGAATGGGTAAACCCGTTTTCAGCAATGTCTTTGGCTGCGATTTCATCGAGTTTGCTTGTGAATCTTTCAGCTTTAGATTGTTGATTGTTTCTGTTATTGGCTTCATTTTCTTTATTCCGGTTATTCCAAGTTCTTACAGCTGCTTTCCAGTCTTTCATTTTGTTACGGCCTACCATCCAACCATTAGACTCGTAATGACTCATCCATTGGTTAGGTGATACTGTATAACCCTTTTCTCTTATGTAATCACATAACTGCTTAAATTCTGGGGGTTTAAATGCCTTTCTTTTACTATCACTCTTACTATCACTATCATTCTTACTCTTACTCTTACTCTCTGCTACGTTTGCTACCTTTTGCTTGCATTTGCTAGCATTTGCTACCTTTTGCTTGCCTCCCTTAGAACCAGCTATGGCCCGCCTTTCACATGTTTCTGTGTATTTTTCATCATCACGTAAGAACTGATTTTTAAATGGAGTAAACACTAAATCAACAATTCTAGTTAAGCTATATTCTTCATTTAGTTGATACGATTTTATTGCTTTTAACAGTTGCCCTGCTTCTTCATCGCTTAAAGAATCTATTACAGATAAGCTGTCTTTATGAATAATAAATGATTTTCTATTTGACATAATGAGTCCAAAAAAAAGCCCTCTTTGGTGATAGCGTTTGAGCGAAGTAAATAGAAACTTCCACTATCCCGAAAAGGGCTTGTAAACTATTTAATGTATCAGCGGTGCTCAAATCCCGTTATCTGATAGGCTTATTATACTTTAAATTTACAGATAGTTCATTAAATTCATCGGTGTATATCATGGCTTAACCTCTGGTGGTTCAGGTAGTGGCATCCAGTGAGTTACAGCTTCAGTTATGTAAAGCTTGCTCCCTGTATCAACTATCCAAACACCTAGATCAAGATAGGCTCTTAAGCAATGACCTTTTGAACCTGTTATTAACACAATTTCGCTTATGCCTTTGTTGTTAGTTAGCTTATTTGGCAGTCTATCTTTAACACTTATCCATTCACTCATATCTAAAATACCCGTAATGACCTGCAACAGTATCAAACCCATCAGCAGATCTATGTTTATAAGTTAGCTTTTGTTCTTTTCTGATTTGAGCTAAGGAGCAGCATAAAATATTAGCCTTGCCATAAAATGTGGCGTAGCAAATTTGATAACCGTCGAATGTAGCTGGCTTTCCGTTAATTGTGTGCATGTACTTACTCATATCACCTCCAAAACACTCTATAAAGTTCTACAGCCTCATATACAGCTAAACATATAAGGGCTATAGCTATGAACCAGGCTATTAGATTATTCATCATTATAGCTATCTCTCTCTTCTGCCTCTCTATCCGTCCTTTCCTCGTATTCTTCCTCTGTCTCTTCTTCGTCAGGTACATCAGAATCACGGTTAATAGAGTTATAATCCATACTTATATAGTTACTCATTTTCTTGAATCCTCTTTATTAGAATCTGTATGGCAAAATATGCCGCATTCAAAATCTAGGTTTTTCATCGGTCTGCCAGTTGCATTAATAGGCAATTCATCTAAAAATAAACGCTTACCCTTAACCCTAACTAATCTCGCTCCTATTCTCCTACTTTGTTCTGCTCTCTCGTCAAAGATAACGGGGTGCATTTTCCTTACATGGTTCCAATAAGTAGGGCTTGTCGCCTTTACGCACCCGATGCAGTTAGCGTTTGGGTAGCCCATCTTATAAATGTTAGGAAATTCTATTCCTGCTTCAGTTAATATATTAAAACAATCACCCTTAGATAGACCATGCTCAATTAATACAGGTAAAGTGTTTATTCTTTCATGCTCTTGGAAGTTACAAAATCGGCTCTCTTCTCCTTTTGTAAATCCTAATACATGCCAATCAATTTCGTTATCCATTTCAAACTGCTGCCTTGCTACCTTCTTTAATTCAATAGTGCAGGGCGCACCGTTAGGTGCTGACATAAATGAACGTTTATCCCAAACATCTACAGCAGAGCAAGAAGGGTATTTACTGTTTGTTGCTGTTTCAATCTTTACACCTAACCATTTTTCAACATCATGTAAAAACCTTATATTGTCTTTGTCCTCTTCTTTAACTGGATTGTTTACTATTCTTACATTGCAGTTATGGCTGTATTGTTCAATTGTCTTTTTAGATGCCACCGCACTGGCAGCACCACATGAGAACCAAACAACTATTGTTTTCATTTAATCACCCATTCATTTTTGTTAATATGATTAGACTCATACTGCCTGGCCATTCTTAAAAAGCCCGTATCGTCTCTAAACTGAAATACTGCGCCTGTACCATCTATAGCTTTCATATAGACCTCAGCATCATATTCCTTACCCTTAGTAATATCCCTTCCATCTGATTTAGGTATAACGGTTATTCTTTGTCCTATTTCCATAGTGTTCTCCATTAATTGAGTATTAATGATAATGAAGTTAATCAGATATATCTAATGAGTAATCTTTATAGGGTATAAGGAGATTTGATTATGAATGTAATTGGAGAGTTATATACTAGTGGTTAACTATAGGAGAAAACAATGTGCAACTGTAAATCAATGTGCTGGATACCTGATCAAATGACAGATAATGGTCGCTGGCCCATGCCAGATCATCACCCTATTTGTGAAGACTTTAAGCAAAACAGATATATAAGGCTATTTGACGACGAAGGGAATAGCTTTATTGATTTTCCTGAAAAAATGTATGAATTTATGTCTAGCATGGAATTTAAAGAAGGGAATTTCAAACAGGAAGATGTTTATTTAACAACAGATCAATTCAATAAGCTTGACGAGCATACTGGATTTTAAAACATAAGCGAGCCTTGATTGACCCGCCCATGCAAGGAACATATTTCTATACACCTATTTAGCTAGGTTAAGTATAGCACTATACGCCTTATTTGACATTTATAATTATAACACAATAAAAAAGGATTGAACATTGCTGAACAATCCTTTAATATTTACTAATCTGTAACGCATTGGTAGTGCTTGCAGAGAATCAGTACATGTGATACGTATTCTTGCTTCAACAGATTTTCCCGTATTTTACATTACTTGTTCTCTTTAAGTCTACTGCGTTGCTAAATTTTAATTAATTTTGGAGTATTACTGTGGACGATTATAGAATTTTGCAATTCGGAGAAACAATCAAGCATGGGGATGAAATAGATTCTTGCCGTGATGGATGGAGAGACAATCAAAAATGGGAGCCTGCGCCTGAGCATATGATTGGCAAAAAGGCTTCTGACCCAGCATACCCATCACATAGCAAATATAGACGCAAGCTAACCAAGTAGTTAGTTAATAACTAACTAGGAGAATACTGTGGATTTAGACTTAAATATTTACATCAAAGATCATAGAGGGCGTCAGATAGTTCATTACACCTTTACAGATGAGGATTTACTTGAATGGGCAAAAGCTTATATCAAAGATCAATATATGGATACTGAGTGTGAATTGGTATCTGTTACCTTAGTAAAGCCGTAGCTAGTTATTAACTAACTGGTACAACAAATAATTAATTGGAGATTTACTATGACTAACGAATTAACCACAACACAAAAACTAAATAATCTTGTTGATGCACTTGCAGAAGACGCAGATGAAAGCCCGTTTACTCAGGAAGAGTGGGATAGGATTGATAAGGAAAATGTAAAGCTTACCTTTCAAAACAATGAATTACATAAAAAACTTGAATATATACTTGGTTTCGCGTCTGAAATATATGCAGTTGAGCTATTGCAATACCATAACAAAAATTGGCTACAAGATGGGACAGAGCCAGCAAGATTAAGTGAATCAATACAGGAAAAGTTAGAAATAATCATCAGTACCATTAAAAGAATTAAGTAACCCGTGATAACTGGCACGGGTAACCAACAGCACCAGGATAAAAATGCGTGAATAGAAAACAAATTTTAGTTTGTACCTGTTTAGTAGGCGCAGGAATAGTATTTTAAACACTCGTTAACGGACATGGTTAGGGGCTTCAGTCAGCATCCAAGGATTGGTAAAGGCTTGAGTGATAAGTACAGACTAATAAACATAACAGTTAATGATTAGCTGATATTGATACTAGGTGTCCAAAGGCCTACTTAATGTCACCTATTGTCTGAATATATAGTTATAAGCTTACTTAATAGGTCATAAAGACAAGTGATTAGACAGGTGTATTGATAGGTTTAGAATGTAATCTAACAATAGAGAGGAATAAGCATGGAAATACATACAGAAGAAACAAAGAAAACGTTTATTAATGACGAGCTTGAAAATGGATATACGATTGGCATAGTTGTCGATCACATGGATAAAGACGCACCTTTTGAATTTGATATTGATATAGCTGATTTTGGATGGACTAGCAAAGCCGATGTATTAAAGATCAAGAAAATGATCAATAAAGCTTTGTCTATTTTATAACCCCAATAACCGGATAGATAACAATGAAAGCTGAAGAGTTTAATAAATTAATGGCAGAGCTGGAAGGAATAGATGTTAGTGAATGCAAGTTAATCGAAGGCTCGCTTCATCACGACACAAAACATTTTTATTATGTTTATAACTGGTATGAAGACTTAAACCTTCTAATGCCTTTAGCCTGGAAGTATGGGATTTATGTCACTGAAATGTGTGGGGAATTTACAGGCCATTATTACCCAGTAAATGTTAAGAAAAGATATACATCAAAAGATAAAGACCCAATACAAGCCATTAGAGACTGTTTAACAGCAATAGCAAAGGATAAAGATTATGAGTGATGTTACCTGCCCATATTGCGGAGCAGCACAAGAAATAAATCATGATGATGGCTATGGTTACGAAGAAGACATTGATCATGAACAAGATTGTACTGAGTGTTCCAAGACGTTTAAATTCACAACTAGTATCAGCTTTAATTATGAGGCTATTTGTCAAGATGGTGATCATGATATGCAGCCTTTCGGTGAAAAGTGGACTGATATGTATGCGTGTAAAAACTGCAATTACTGCGAAAAAAGAATAGCAAAGGATAAGTGATGGATAAAGCAGAAGCATTAAAAGCATTACAGCATGGCAAAAAACTTACACATCGTTGGTTTACTAGTGAAGAATGGATTGAATCAGTCGACGGTAGAGCAAGCACTTACAGGTTTGAAGACGGCTGTATTTGTAATGATGCAGAGTTTTGGAAGTTCCGTAGTGATGAAAGCTGGGACAATGGATGGAGTATTTTTAATGAAACTGTACTGTAAAGTTTACTGTAAATCAGTCCCCTATATAGCTGCTATCCTGGCACTAGGTTTATGTTGGTTGTTATTTAAAGGGTTTGTTCAGCCGTATTATTTATGGGTTATTGGGTAATTACAATGAATGAAAAAAATATGATAGCCATGCTAGAAAATGATCTAGCTTGTACTAGAGACAAGAATCATTTCTTAACGCTAGAGTCTGCGAGGTTAGAACACCAGTTAATAAATTTAAAGGAAACGGTTAATGATTTTGCGTTATCTCTCTCTATGGCAGGCAAAGAGATTGATAGGTTAGGTGGTGAAGGCAAGTACTATCGTCAGAAAGGATTTAATTATATAGAGAATATAACGACAAACCCAATGAATAATATGAAAATATTATGCTTTTTTGGCTCTCATAAATACCAGTTAACTTACTATGCAAATAGACATGGGATGGCTTTTGGGTACAAATGTACATCATGTGGTAAGTGGGATGCAGGCACTCTTAAATGCGCTAAGGACAAACCAGATGAATAACATGACAGATGAGGAAGCGAAGGGATTTAATTTAGCTTGTGTTGAGTTTATGGGTTATGAGTCTTTTGACATACTTATACTACCTGGAGGTATTTGTGATGCAAAAACATTACTAAGAGCCAAAATCCCAAACTACGCCACCGACAGCAACGACCTTGATCTTGTTATTGAGAAGATGAAATTGGATATTGTTTTTGAGCGAAGCAGTGGATACTGGAAATGTAAAGAATGGCTAAATCTTATTGTTGAAAATGACAAAGACCGCCGCACAGCTATTATCAAATGTATTCAACAGGTATTGAGGGGTAAGGTATGAAAGTAACTATAAACAATATGGCCTTGGAAAGAGTAAAAGAGCATATTTTACAGGCTATTGATTTGCTGCCAGAAATAAAATCTACTGACTCAAAAACAAGAGCAGACAATTTAACGGTTATTAATGGAAGGCTTAAATCTACTTTTGAGTATATAAATTTACTAAGGGATAACAACGGAGAGTGAAATGAAGATTAAAATACTATGGGTTATAGCAGCTGCTATAAATTTTTTAGTAATGATGTTAATAGATTATTCACCTAATCAAACATTTTACGGGTTTATGTTTAACTCTTTCGCTATTTTATTTTTCTATCTGTCATGGATATGTGAAATTCTAGTTAACAAGGAATCAAAATGATGGACAGTAAAGATAAACCAGAGGCTAAGCAACCAGAAGAAGTTTATTTAGCTATTAATGATCCAGATTTAGAGCATAGTCATAGAGCTAATGCTCACTGGTCTGTTAAATACCTCTTAGCTGATACCAGCATAAGTGATGCAGATGTACTGGAAGCCGTTTCATTAGCGTGTGATGATTTAAGAGAGCGACACAAAGCCCAGCTTCAAGAGTTAGAGAAGCAGTTGATTGATTTGTTTGAATGTAAACCATTTAGTTTTAATACTGACACCATTAAAGAAGCATTCAAAGGGGTTGTATGAGTGAGTTGCCAGACAGCCTAAAAGATGTTAATTCAGTTTTGAAGCGAGGTAGAGAGGTGTTAAACGTGATAGAGCCTAAATTAAAACATTGTAATGTTGCCGCTGTAATGTGCAATAAGATTTACACACAAGCCGAACTCCAACAAGAGAAGATGAAACTTATACAGTGGATTTATGACTGCGATTATTTAAACGAAGATGGTGTGAGAGCTTTTGAAACAATGCCAGAATTAAAACAGCGTATAAGCCAAGATGGTGAATAGAGATGAAGAAAACACAGCCAGAAGTCATTCAATATTTTTGTGATAAGTGTAAAAAAGAAATTGTAGGCTCTGATAAAGCAAGCGATTGCAAAGTGGTAATGACATCGGATGGGGTTGATTATAGTGGACATGCTGTGTGGCATGGAACTGGCGGACAGTTCGACCTTTGTTATAACTGCTATGACGAAGTTATTAATATTATTAGGGGCGTGAAGTGATAGATCAACTAAAAGCTGAAGAGATAGCGACAACGCATATAGAAAATTATGTTAAAAAATGCAACGTTAGGAATGAAAAAGAATTGCAAAACGCACTATTAAAAATGTTCAGCGTATGCTCTCAAGCATTGGTATCAACTCAAGGCATTGAAACTACGTTAAATATTTTTGAAGGGACAAAAAACCACATAATTAAAACAAATCCAACTTACTCAAAAGACACGGTTCAATAAGATGCCTATACATGATAGATATTGCCCGAAGTTTTACAGCAAGACAGTACAGAGATGTACTTGCAAACCTACCTACACCAAGTCAGAACTAGACCAGCAAATTGAACAGGCTTGCAGGGAGCAGCGAGAAGCCAGTGCAAAGAAATTTAAAGCAAATGCAGAGGTTTTTGGAATACATCCGAAAATAATAGCCGACTTAATTCTAATGATTAAATCAGCAACTAACACCAGTGAGAGGAAGTGATGGAATACAGCGAATATAAAGAGATATGCAGTATTTTATTTGAAAACTCAAGAGTAGATTTAATTCAAAAAATTACTGAATCAACTGGTTACGGGATGGCATTAAAAATATCAGGGCAAGAGAAAATATTAGTAGAGTGCGTGAGTATTCTCAAAGAGCACGATATTAAGCGCGATTTGCAAAGAGAAATCAAAGATATTTTAGACCAACCATAGCAGGCTAAGAGGTATATATGTACACAATAGAACGTAGAAAGCTAGGCCGATCACTAAAATACTGCATTATTAGAGATGATGGTTCTATATGTGATCTCTTTGATAGAGAAGGTGATGCAATAGCCAGGTTAGACTTTTTAAAACTTATGGGGTGGGCTGGTGAAACAGAAGAAATGCAGAGCATGTAAGGAAAAGTTCTCGTATTTCAATAGTACACAGGTAGTCTGTAGTCCATCCTGCGCTTTAACGCTAGTCAAGCAACAAAAGAGCAAGGAATACGACAAGAAGACCAGAGAGCTTAAGGCTTCTATCAAAACAAAGTCAGATTGGCTCAGGGAGGCTCAAACGGCTGATAACGCATACATCCGTGAGAGAGATCGTGATGAACCATGTATTAGCTGCGGCAGACACCATAACGGCCAGTATCATGCTGGACACTACCTTTCTAGGGGTGCATGTCCAGAATTAAGGTTTCATCCACTGAATAACCATAAACAATGTGCGCCCTGCAATAATCATCTATCAGGGAATCTGGTAAAATATAGGGTCAATCTGATAAAGAAAATAGGACTTGATATGGTTGAGTGGCTAGAAGGGCCGCATGAGCCTCAGAAGTTAAGCGTTGATGATATAAAAGAGATAAAAGAATACTACAAAGAACAGTTGAAGTTATTAAAATAATTGATACCCCATAAGAAATGGTGATTGGACGCATTAAATAAATAAAGGCTTAATAGACACATGAGCATAATGACAAAGAGACAAGATATAGAGGACGCATTCAGATCATTGGTGCGTGTAGCCCTTGCAAGCCTTAATAGCAATGAGAAACAGGTTTGCTTACAATATTTTATCGATATTTTAGTAGATATGCAGGAGAAATCAGAGTGATTAATGATAAAGGCGATATACATATGGAGAATGGATCATCAATAGAGTTTACCAAAGGAGACGGGGATAAGTTTATTGGCCAGCCTGATATACAGGAGAACATGGAGAATCAATCCATGCAAGAGCAGTTAGAGCATGACCCTGATTATATAGCATGGGCCAAGACTCAGGAAATGACTGAAGCCGAGAAAGATCAAATGGCTAAAGACTTAGAAGGCGAAGTATTTTAGATCACCGGAGTTGTTTCCAGCATAGGCGTTGTTTTCTCCGTGGCGTGATCGATAACGGGATTGAGAATTTAAGAATCTAACTTACTATACAGTTTTTCATTAACTTTTTAGATAGAGTTCACCGTTAGGCAGAGCGAAACTGTAGGTGATTTTGAATAAATATAGCAATTGGGTGTAAAGCCCATTCAAATTATGGTGTAGCTCGGTGAATCTGTCGCATTAGACCTTCCCGAGTTGCGCCACCCTTTTTGCCAGCACTATCCAGGCCCCCAGCGTGCCGCAGTGCTGGTTCTTTTATTGGAGAGATAGATGGACATTAAAGAGCTAGAAAAGCCCCTAAATAGGGATAACGTTAAAGAAAGAGGAAATGGAAAATTTAAACTTTCATATATTGAAGGCTGGTTTTCTATATCAGAAGCTAATCGTATATTCGGGTTTGATAGCTGGTATAGAGAAACCGTTTATTGTAAAGAAGTTTGTCGCTACGAGTATGAGGGAAAAAACAAAACTCCTATGTGGAAAGTAGGATATGAGGCATGTGTAAAAGTTACGGTTCATCAGAATAATGGAAGCATTCCAGGAGTTGTTATTCGTGAGGGTACAGGGCATGGCTCTGGTAATGCGCGTGATTTATTTGACTGCATTGAAGGCGCTGCAAAAGAAGCTGAAACCGATGCTATGAAACGCGCATTAATGACGTTTGGTAATCCGTTTGGACTAGCTTTATATGATAAAACACAGGCTAATGTGGCAAGCCAGCAACAAATGGCAATTATGGCTGCAATTGATGCACATCAATCCACAATAACAGCAATAAAGGATGGCATAGCAACAAACGATTTTAAAATTGCGTCAGAGGCTTGGAAAGAGCTTAATGATGATGAGAAAAAGAGTATATGGGTTGCTCCATCTAATGGCGGAGCATTTACAACAGAGGAAAGAAAGATTATGCAATCAACAGAGTTTAGAGAGGCAGGGCTATGAGCAGAGGAATTAATAAAGTAATTTTAGTAGGCACATGCGGTAAAGACCCTGAAACACGGTACATGCCAAGTGGTAAGGCAGTAACTAATATGAGTATTGCTACCAGTAAAACATGGAAAGATAAGAAAACAGGTGAAAAGCAGGAGTCTACAGAGTGGCATAACCTGACTTTCTTTGATCGATTAGGTGAAATAGCTGGCGAGTATTTAAAGAAAGGCTCTCAAATCTATGTTGAAGGCGAGCTAAAGACTGAAAAATGGCAGGATAAGTCCGGCAATGATCGTTATACAACTAAGATAATCTGTAATGAAATGCAGATTTTAGGGAAAAAGGATGATCAATCTAATTCTCCACAACAATCTAAACCAGAAAATACTCCAGCGCCAGCCGCGCCGATAGACGATGATTTTAGCGATGAAATTCCTTTCTAAAATGCTCGGCATTTGCTATTATTACACAAGGAGGTGTAGTTATGAAACTATGCGGAAGATGCAAAGAAGAAAAAGAAGAAAAAGATTTTAATAAAGACAAGTACTCTAAAACGGGCCTGAGAAGTCAATGTAAATTGTGCATGAAGAAGGAAAGAGAAAAATTGTCAGACCACTATAAGGAATGGAGGTCAACACCTGAAAAGCTGGAATGGTACAGGAATTACAGAAAAGGAAGATACCAAATTGACAAACGCAAGGTTAGCGCAAGAAACAAGATAAATTGGGCTGTTTCATCAGGAAAAGTAATAAGGCCTGATTATTGCGAATCATGCAAGCACCATAGAACAACAGAGGCCCACCATGATGATTACTTGAAGCCTTTAAATGTTAGATGGCTTTGCTCTTGTTGTCATAAGCAATGGCATAGAGATAATGGAGAAGGGCTTAACGGTTAGCCTTTTTGATATAGATCAATAAAGAATATGCGGGAGTAACACAACGTAAATGTGAAAGCAAAGGGCATGTCCTTGTTATTAGCGCCTTAGTACGGTTGGTAGTGTGTGGTTCACTAAAGCCATTGTTGCAGGTTCGAGTCCTGCCTCCCGCGCCATATATGCCCTGCCTTTCACTTAACTAGCACTTGGGTTTTAGGCGGGGTATTTTAAATTAGGAGAAGAAGATGATAGCAAAGATAATTAATACTGTTTTCTACACTGTTTGCATCTTACTTATCATAGGCTTATTTGTGGTCTTTGGGAGTAAGGAGGCTAAAGCGTGTGATGACATGAGCGTAAAAGAGTTGCTTAAGACTTATAAGCCCTGTTTAGGTGGATGGTGTAAGCGATGAAACAAGGCAAAAATATTGGTTATCTACGTTACCTAAAAGGTGAGAATTTTAATTATGTAGATGATGGGGGGATAGTTGGGATAGAAAATGGACGCCACACTATTCAGATCATTAAAAGTATAACTAATGATAATGTATTTTCAATTCTAGTTAATAATGAATTAACCACTCAAACAAGAGAAGAGTTAGCAGAATTTTTATGGGCTGCCGCATATCTTTTAGATTCTGAGAAGCGACACGAACCAAAAGGCGAGATAGTAGGAATTAATTATATAAATCATGGTGGTGATCATGAGCTATGAAGAATGGAGCAAAAGAAAGGCCTGGTTTTATACAGGCCTGTTCATTATGCTGTTTTGGGGCTGTGTATTAGTGGCTATTTTTGGTTAGCCGTTATTGTGTCGGCGTACTTATAGCACGTCTTTAAGGCTGTTCTGAGCTTGTCCGCTCTGGAAGCTTCCCGCCTAAGAAAGACTGCATCTTCGGAGAGAAGGCTTGCCCCAGTGGCATTCTTGCAGTCAGTTGAGGTATTTCTGGGCACGTTTGCGCGACTCTTACGCTTCCGCAAGCTGTCAATGTCAGTATTAAGGCTGGCATTAATAGAATTAATCTCATTGAATTGAATTTGTAAATCATCATTAATCGCCTTTTGTTTCTTTTGCTCGTCCGACCTGGCTTCTGCTACCGCTTTATTAATCTGTGTTTCTGTTTCAGCTTTCCACTTGGTGTCTGTAATGCTTACGCCGTAAAAGTAACCGCCAATAGCCATAACAACAGCAGCAGATAGCGTGATAAATGGACTCATTTGTAATTATCCTTACTTCTGGAATAGTGCTCTACGCCGTTAGCAATACCAAAAAACGTGACCAATCCGATTAAGACATTAGATAAATTAAGGCCATCAAGCTTTAATGAAGCAACTAATAACACCAGGATAAAGAATAATATCTTCCTATTTCCTTCTAGCATTATTTTAACCCTTAAAATTTGATTTAGTTACTTCTGATAATTCGTCTTGATTGATGTACCAAAAAGGCTTTCTTCCATCTGGAAATTGCATATGACCTAAGTCACCAGGCCGTGTTGATATATGGGCTATAACTCGATACATATTAAGCATATTAGAATCATCCCACTCTCTAGACCGTCTAGCGCGTAGAAACATAATAAGAGGGAATATTAATACACCTATGATAATACCTAATATTAACTCAATCATCTCCAAACCCCATGCCGCAGTGATTAAAGTGCCAGGGGCTAATCATGTATTTACACATAAATAACGCCAGCTTAAAGCGCCACTCATCCTCTTCATATAAGCCAGATCGTAGTATGTGTTTCAATCTTGCCGTTAGTGTCTTTCGATCATTATCGGCTAACTCCCAAAAGATTATAGAGCTAACCGTATAGTTATGAGGCACATCAATAAAAACAATAAATACAAATACCGCTGCTTTCTGAAATATATTTAGATCATCTCTTGATGAAGCATCATCAACAATTTTAGTTACGGCAATGAAACTAAGCCAGAGAATTAATGTGGATATGATTATGAAATAAATCATTCTATCTACCTCTTAATTAGTGTGATGTTTTTCTACATGATCTGTGATTCGATTATGGGCGAAATCAATTTTTTTCTTTGCATCTATCTGGGCATTATTAAGGGCTAAAATTTGGCTATTCAATTTATCGTTGCAGGTTTCAATTTTGATCTCTATTTTCCTAATAATCATGGTCATAAGATAATATGATAGTGTGCCAAGTGCCGCGAATAGAGCGCCAGTAACGCTAATCGCTACTGTTACCAGTAGATCGTGATTTATCAACACTGTGTCCACTTCTACGCTCCTTTATGACGAGCAATAAAATAATGATTCCACATGCTATTAAAGTAATTCCTATAAGCATCAACGCTACCTACAAATCCTATTGTTAATTGTAAGATAGCAAGGATAAGCATTATGCCGCTAAAATAAGTGGCCTCTATATCGTATAATGATAATACCATGCTAATGGCTAGATTCACCATGATTACAACAGACAGAATAGCTAAAGCGAAGCCTCTGAGATAGATGTAAGCCATTGTAAATCCTGATTGTATGGCCATTTGAAACATATAGAAGGGGGCCATTTGCCTGTAAGTCTCGAAGATAATACCTGTATCTTTATCTAACACTATCTCCTGATAGCCTGTCATTATTAAAAACTCAGCCGCTAATACTATCCATATATGTCTATATATAGTATTTCTAAAGTGGAAAGCTACTAAAAACGAAGCAGTTAATAAAAAATAGTCCGTCATTTCGGCTTATTTCTTGGCTTCTTCTTCTTTGGTTTTCTTGTACCTGCCATTAGATTGTCTCCTGTAAGAACTTTTCCCACTTGAATCCTCTGCCTGGGTCAACCTTTCTGCCAGGTGAAATGTCAGAGTGGCGTTTAACTTCAGTTATATTATATACCGATTTCCAGTGCTTAACTAATTCTACACCAGCCTCCCACTGCTCCTTTTTAATATAATTAGTCTTAATTTCACTAATAAACGAGCCGTAGTCATGGTCGCCTTCTACTAGAAACTCAATACCAAGTGAATCTGTATTAAAACCTCTGGCATGATAAGCCCCCTGCTCTGGCCTCCTACACATCATTACATCACCATAAGGCATAATAAGCGCATGTGCCGATAACCCTAGTTTATCCAAGAAATCTACCGCTAACGTTGGCTCAGGGTCGTTAATGTATTCCCCCATTGCATGAATAACAATTAGCTTAGGGTTATTCTTCTGCGCTCCATGCGGTAAGTGGCGCTCTATTATATTCATATTACAAACCCTGTAGGCGGGCCCATGAATGAATCACCTATTTGCATATAACTGGTATGCACATGAGCATTTGTTATATCTGCTCCAGTATCAACAAAGCCATAAGCTGGCATTCTAAATACATGGTAAGCATCATCTACAGCTGAAATTGAGGGAGTAGATAAATAGTCTTGTAAGGCAATTGTTCCGTCCTGACTATAGACATGCAAGGTAATATTCCCACCATATACATGAGTTAGCTCAAAATAAAGCCATTGCCCATAATAATCTTCTGGACTAAATATCAACGTATAACCAGATGGAATATAACCACTGTTTGCCGTACCGTTTTCACTGATTGGCCCCGTACCATTAGCATCATTAGCTAGGCGTATAAAATGCTGCCCATCTGCGGCACGATTAATAAAGAAAACAGGGCGATTTGTTGCATTACTGGCATCATTCGACATTTCTACCATAAAGAATTTTTGTTCAGCATCACGGATACCATTTATAAACTCAGTGCCAATCCTGATCGCACAACCAACTGACCAATTTCTAGAATCAGCAAGCAATAAAGCTTCTGTATCTTGGACTAGTAATGTGCCCATATCTAAAGATGCAACAGTGCTAGCTACTAAAGTGCTATTGATAAATTGCGGGTTAGCTGCATCCCATGTACCTGTAGTTACATATGTATCATCTGTACCTGAGCCACCAAATTCGGAATCACCACCAGCCCCATCGGGATCAATCTGATTCGCAGCAGAATCATATGAATAACTAAAAACAGGAGTTGCATTCGCAGGTGCTTCAGTAGCAACTCTTCCACGCATACCGGAAGTTACTAATTTATTTCGCCACCAGCTCAAGTGAATGCCCCGATAGCAATAACAGACAAGTTTGCACCTGTAGTTACTTTCCAAGCGCCATTCTTTGATTTAGCACCGATAGGTATTGCAAAAGGCGTTAAATCTGCGCCCACAGTACCCCCTGTATAAACCGTTATAGAAGTGGCATCATCAAGTATCGATATAGCACCAGGCGCAGTAGTAGCCGGAATAACTAAAAGCCCTTCTAATACATCGCCTATTGCACCAATCCCGCCAAGAACTTGCGATACTTGACTTGCTGCAACTGTTTCATAAGTATTGTCATTAATTGGCGTGACTGGATTCATAATAACCTCGAATTGTATAATTATACTAAGCTAAAACCTGCTCATTAACGATGTTTGTTGTTGTGCCTGCATCATTTGTTGCAACCGAAACCGTATTATTAATCATATTAACAGTAACCGCGCCCGCTCTAACATATGCGCCACCTTCTGTTGCAGGATTTACAAACGTATTCCCAACAATGTCAGCCCCATCTGCTGTAGCTGTTATATCCATTGCGATATTGAATCCCGTTGTTGCATTACTGCGTAATTTATTATTTGTAAATATACTATTAGCCTCTTGCGTATAATAGGCAGTGTGGCCAGAGCCAGCTACACCTTCTGTACAATTAACCTTATTTCCATCAACAACAGTTCCAGAGCCTGCGCTAATTAACGAAATACCCCTGACTTGCGGGTTAGTTATTGTATTTCCTGATAAGTTAGTATTGACGCACCCACCAGAGTTAAGACCAATACCCCAACTTCCCTCGATAGACTTGTTGTTATCTAAATCAATGTCCTCTGTAATATTTAAGTTATAACACTGGCGCGTTGCATCACCTGTATTATCAACAGTATTATTAAATATCTTTGAGTCTTTAACTCTTTGAAGATTTACTTGTCCTTGTAAAATAGTGTTGCCGGAAACAGTTGCATTTTTAATTCTGAATGAACCAGTTGAGTTACTAAGATGTATATCGCCAGCATTATCCAAATGACAATTTATTATCTTTATAGTATCAACGTCAGAAGTAGTGTATTCACCAGCGAAATCAATGGCATTATTAACTGTGTCTTTTACTCGACATGTATCAACAGTGATATTTGTCGTTGATTCATCAAGACCGCCAATTAACGCCAGTGTACTGCTCTGACCATCACATGATGAGTTAACAAGCGTCCAGTTATCCACGTTTAAAGATAACGATACTGCTCCGTCTTGGTGAGCCGTTGAGTCGCCCATGTTGTTTGACTCAAAATAACATGCAGTAACAGTACCCCCATACCCTGTACTTAAATGTATTCCATTCCCGCCTGTGTTTATAAACCTGCATCTATCAACAACAGTTCCATCCCCACCAGTATAAACAGCCTCACATAGTGAGTCATGGAGATAGCATCGAGTAATTAACGACCTATGCCCAACTAATCTGATCTCAGCATGATTAACCCAAAAATTAAAGGTACTAGCATATGATGATCTATTACCATCAATTTCTAACCCAATAATAGAGACGTCTGTTGTTGAATCTGATGAGATTATTCTAGTTGAAGTTATAACATGATCGCCAATTGCATAAGAATTAGCTAATGTCGGCCCGTTAGTGGTGATCAGGTTACCTGTTATATCAGTTATGATATAAGCGCCTTGCTCTTGATTTGCCGCTTCTGTAGAACCTGTCCAGCCAACAGTATAGAAACTAATTGACTGATTAACACGAAATCCAGAAGCATCCGCTACCTCTATAACAGGATTAGCAGAACCACTTGATTCTGAAACAGCAAATGTAGTAGCTACTTTATCTATTCGTTTTAGCTTTGCTCCATCACCTAGCCATGTTTGTCCAGTTAATGGCGTTAAAACAGCATCAATTATATACGTCTTCCCTGGCGTAAAAACAACCATCCCACCTATCCCAGCCTTAGTGATAGCTGATTTTACTGCATCTGTGTCAATAGTTACGCCATCGCCTATAGCGCCTTCCATTGCGGGGTCGACAACTCCGTCTGATCCAATAACTGTTACCGGATTTATACCTGTATTTACAACTGTTACAGGATTATGAATTGACATTTTTTTCTCCTAAAACTTGTTTATATTATATATCAAAGTATATAGCCGTTTAATTGTATGGTTATATTCCTTGCAGTTCCTGTAGAACCATCATAAAGAGTTACGTGCTTGTATGAAAAATGCCTATTAGTATCTAAATCTATCATGCACTCAACACCAGCTCCAAGGCTCCTTGTTGCAGAAGTTATACCGCCAGCAGCAACTTTGCCAATCGGCCTGTCTGTTACGGTAGAGGCAGCATTTCTTACATGTAATGTGCTGGTAAAATGCGACCCGCTCCCAACTCCCGTTGTATCATTGTCAGTTTCAATATATAAAATAGCTACTTTAGCCCCTGCCGGAATACCGCTTAGGCTGTATGCTGTCCATGTGTCATTAGTTGTAGCCGAGCTGCTAACTAAAACCGTTGGAGTATCAAGCATAACATGTCTAGCAGTTACTGCCGTTCCCTCTATTTGAAGCTCTGTTCCAGAAGGAAAATCAACGTTTCCACTGACATCCGCTGTAACTGTCTTACTTGCTGCTACTGTGCCTAGTGTTACGTTGTTGTAGCTAAGTTGAGTTGCGTTAGACTCAATATCTACACCATTGATTTGAACAGCGGACGGGGCCGCCAAATTAATTATATTGCATGATAATATTGCTTGATCTACGGTAGTACCTGTTCTATCAATTTGTAGCCATTGTGCGGAAGTTGAAAGCGCATCGTCTGCTACATCAAATATATATGATTCTCCATTAGGGTAGGCTCTCCACGTGGAATTATCAGCAGTTACACCCGTTTCTACTTGTATGACTTGAGGTGCGCCATTCGTTATCGTTATATTGCCAGTAGCCACAGTATCAGCATCAGACCTTAAGAACTGACTGGCAGATAATCCAGCAAAAGCACTATTTAATAATACAAAATTTGTTCCATCATAAAATCCAAATACAGGCCCTATTTGTATATCACCCGTCTCAGGGTCATTGCCATTTAATAGCTTTATATTCAAAGCACCAATAAGATTGAAGTTAATGGTACATGCACCTGTATTGGCTACATCAGCTAAGAAAGAATACATTTGTCCTGTTTTATAAGCGCCAGGGCTTATCGGCAATGAAGCGGCATAAGTATCTGTACCCGCAGCACTAGCCCCTGCATATAATAGAGTGTTATCTATAACATCATCAGCACTAGCGTAGGTTTGCAAGGCACTAGCATTACCTACCCCTGTATGCCTGAATGTTGACATAGGTAGATTTGCTGTGACCGCTGTCTGACCATCCTTAGTTATACACGTTGTTAATGCAGAGGCTATATCAGCTGTTAGCGTGTTCTGAGCCGAACTGTCTATTGTTGTATTGCCAATTGCTGGACTAACTGTAGTCACTGGCAGGATATACACACCTGATCCGTTGAAAGCCATTATTGATTAACCCCTCTGCCCATTTCTTGACTAGATGAGATTATGGCAGACTTTCTCATAATCTCTTCCGCTATTTTTCGTTTCATATTTTCAGGAGGCAAATCTAATGCCTTTGCCAAGTCTTTAGGTTGCAATATTAGTGCTTCAGCCACTTTTTGATACTCTGGCGACTTATCTTTCCCTACCTGCTTTAATATAAAGTTTGCCGCCATTACTGGTCGAGACAATAGGTTAGGCAAGCTTACTTCTATTTCGCTGCTTAAATCGCCTAGACTACCTACTTTACCAGAAGCAAGCTCTTTCCCTTTTTGTTGATTAATTAAGGATTCTCTAACTTTATCAACTGCATTCATTTGCGAAGGGTTTAATACATCATCTATATTTTGATTGCCATTGAATCCAGTGGCCTTTTTCAGCGTCTTTGGCGCGTCCTTCATGGCTCTTAAAAAAGGTAACGGGGCTTCTTTTGTAGCAGGTGTCTCAAGCCCTTCTTTCAAAACTTGCCCTACCTTCATTTGATCTATAGGCTTTGATAACCTTATATTCTCTTTACGCGCAAAATCATAAGCTTTATTGTTCTTACCTATCCAATCAACTAGCTTACCCTGTATTGATTTAGCTGCCTTTTTTTCGGCTCCAACTAACGCAGTATCACCAACTTTTTTAAGATTTGCATCAAGCCCTATCTTAATAAAATGAAGAAATTTAGTGGGGTTTGACTCAAAAGTTATCCCTTCAGCCTTTGCAAGCTTATGAGCAGCAGGAACAGCATCTTTAAGATAAGGATTTTCTAATAAGCCTATTAATTCATCATCTACTTCAACTGGTAATTTCCATGCTTCATTGTAATTTCTTTCTGCTGAAATACGCTTATTGGCTTCAGCTACTTTAAATTTTGTGCCTGTCTGAACCGTGTCAGCCGTTATATCATCTATTATTCCGTCTTCATCAGGGAATAAACGCTTTATCTCATCATCTATATTGTCTATTTGCTTACCAGCAATATCATCTGTTTGACCCGTCATAGTATGCTGATTTCTAAGCATATTGGCTTTTGTAGGAATTGATACTTCGCCAGCTGTATCACCAGCAAGGTCACTCATCTTATCCATACGGCCTTTGGCTTGCATGGCTTTATGAGATTGTATTGCACCACCTGTATATTTAGACTTAGCCAATTCATCTTCAAACCTAGCTATCCTTCCGCCTAGAGCCTTTGGATTGCCTTCTTCGATAGATTCTCTAAATATTCTGCCTAATGCCTGTTGAGCTGTTTCGTCACCTTCAGACATTGACAATGCTCTTGCTATTCTAGCTCTGTCTTCTCCTGCAAGATTTCTCATGTATTTTGCTACATCGGCTTTTATGCCTTTATCAGAAAAAGGCTTTAAAAATTCCGAGCCTGCGCTTTTAATTTTTCCAACGCCACTAATTGCAGCAGGAATAGCAGAACCAAAAGCAAGACCCCATACGGCCTGATTTAGCTTTTCACTTGCAAAGTCGTCACCTGTAACTGGTTGAGTTCCAGCCCCAACAACACCAGCCGCACCACCTGTAGCCATTCTAGCTGGCAATGTTGCTTGTCCACCTGGAACCGCCATAAGACCAAGAGAGACAGGGCTTAATAAGTTACCAGCCATTCTTGACCCATCAAATCCAGATTCGCCTCTATTTTCACGGCCTTGCTGATAATATTGCTCTTCTTTTTTAATTACATCTGATTCACTAGGCAGCTTATTCTGTAGTTGAATTTTCTGTTCCGCAGTTAAAAACTCTGACTTAGGCTGTGTTATTCCGCCTTCTTGCAATACTTGAGATAACCCCTCAACTGGATCACGCATACCACGCATAAACCCACCTTCTCGGGAAGCTTGGATAGCGGGTATTTTTGACTCAGGAATAACAGGCGCAGGCTTACTTACAAGCCTCTTGACGGTAGCTTTTACTATTTCAGGATCGGTTCCATCAGGGAAATCTAAAACTCGACCATCTGATAAGTGCGCCCTCATTCGATTAAGTTTCCTTGTGAATCAAATTTCATAATATTTTCTTCTGTCTTAGGAGGCATGCCAGCCTTTATTCTTTGTTTTGCAAGAAGGTCTAGCACTTCTGTCTTAAAGTCATTAGCTGCTGACATAAACTCTTTCTCTGAAGTCGATTTGTTTAGCCTGTTAATAGCCGCCTCACCCTTTGACCCTTCTATCTCTGTAATCTGGCCTCCACCTTTTAAGTCTTCATAAATTTCCTTAAATGTCTTGCCTTTAATCTGGTCAAACAAAGCGTTAAAGCCTGCTGCATCTGTGCCAGGAATCATTCCACCCATTGCCAGAGGGTTATCCCATACTCCTACCGCATCTTTCATACCTGGATGGTTAATCATTTTATCAATAGAATCTAAAGTAAATCCAGTAGTTGACTCAGCAGAAGGCATATCGACCTCAGCCGTAGCTTGTGACTCGCCAACCACTTTCCCAGAAGCCGCAGCCTTGCTCATTTCTTTTTTAACTTCAGGACTATGAGCAGGTGAAGTAAATTTAGATGCAGCAAGCAAATTAGGGCTAATAGACTCCCCGTCTAATGTTGTTATATTCTGGCCTGGTACACCTCTGGTGTCGATAATTACAGGAACCGTTTTATCGCCTACCGTTATATGGTCTATTCGTGAATAAGCGCCTCTTCCGCTACTGCCCTTTTGTTTTAGCATAGCTAGGGCCACTTTATCCATGCCACTACCCTCTAATTCGGGTGTGGTCATTCCCTGTATTGCACCACGCATAGGATCGGATTCTATTGCTTCCTGTTTAGGCTCGTAATTATAACCGCCTAAATCTTCATCAAATTCGCCTATCTGCTCATTAACTGCATCCTTACCCATAATCGTGTTAAGTACGTCTTCAGCAGCCTTAGACTTCATTTCTGATTTTTCAGCGCTTAATTCTGATTCTTTTGAGTCAACATCTTTTAACTGGCTTCGACTTAATAGTGCTGACGCTAATTTAGTTAACCCCTCGCCTAGACCATAAGGCACAACACGACCGCTAACCATTCTATTTGAATCGCTCTGTTTTAAGTTCTGAGCCTGTAAAGCTTCAATCACTTTGCGTCTACGAGCCTGAGACTCTAGCTCAGATTGAACTTGCTCATATGAGCCTGGTGTTGTAAATGAAGTATATGCCATTATCCGCCTGCCAAATATCCTGCGCCCAAATTAAATAAACCGCCCATTAATGCGTTTCTTCCACTCATTTGTGAATTGTAATCGCCCATTGCATAGTTCCCTGCGGCAGTTGCCGCGCCAGTATAATCTGGCCCAGACACTTGCGGAGCTTGTCCATACGCTTGGAATTGAGGCATATTTACTTGTGATCCCGTACTAAAGGCATTGTATTCATTTAATGGCTGATTTCTTTGAGTTAATGCCTCAGATATATTTTGTCTGCGTGAATCCATACCAGTGGTAAATTCATTCATTGAACCCTGCATTTGATTCTGAAATAAATTAATAGCCTCTGATTCAGTCATGCCTCGGCTTGCCATTTCATTAACAAATTGAGCCTGTGCATCGCTCTGCCTCAATCCATGCTCTTGTGCTGCCTGAGAAGTTGCTGCAATATTAGCCTGCTGTCTTGCGTCTGTTTGCTTGCGGTCTAACTGCTCCATTTCTCTATTATAAGCCTCAGAGCCTTTTGGAATACCTTGAGCTATTAACTGAGCAGATTTTGTATCTCTATCACGACCTATGTCTGTATTAACACGGCTCATCATTGCATCTACTACATCAGAGCGGGTTTTATCATAATCCCCACCCTGATATGTTGGTACATTCCCACCTATACCGGAATAGCTTGGGCCGCCATATTCTGGCGCGCTACCATCAATAGAAAATTTAGAGCCAAATGTGTCTTCCATCTGACCTAAGCCCATTAATCCTAAATCAGCCGACTTTTGCTGTGATTGCTGACCAGTCTCAAATATTCTCTGTTGCTCTGGCGTTAATGTAGTAGTAGCAGTCCATTCATCTGTTAAGAAATCATCTCTATTTGGAGCGCCCCCAAATGATCCATCACTTATAGTAGAGGTTGTTTGCAGTAAGTTTCTGACACCATCAGATAGTCCATTCCACTGTGCCATAGCAGCATCATAGCCTTCTTGGTCAAATCCCTGTTCAAATGTCCTTGACCCTAACGGATTATATTCATTTACGCGATTGGCTTGTGTTTGTTGTCTTGCAAGGTCTAAATTCCCTTGAGCAGTGGCTTCTGCTGCGCCCGTATAATCTGGTGCTTCAGGCAGATCAGGCCCAGATATAAAATCACCAACGCCATCAAATACATTGCTTAGACCTGGGAATATATTGTCGTAAAATGCCATAATTGTTCTCTTTGTGAGTTATGCTAACTGAAGGAGCTGTCTGCGCCAAAGAGTTAAACCTATAATAACCTAAAATTGTAAAAAATCAAATAACGCCACCCGTTTCAAATAAATAATCGCAAGCAGTCCAATGAACTTCTAAGCTATCCGTATTAACTTTAAGCCCACCTGATACACAATAGCCAACATTAGCCGCAGGCGAAGTCCATTTCCTAACGATTTTAAGCCCGCTTGACCATAGCCCTACATCCCATTGAGACACATCCCATGAAGATGATCCTGTAGATGTAAAGCTAGAAACGCCTGTTATTTCATTGTCAGAATAATCAATATCAAATCCTGTTAAAAATGTAATATCACCGTTAACCTGAAGCAGCGGCCTGAACATTTTTATATCTTTTTGTTGAGACTGCATTCCAAAATAGTTAAAGGCAGTTTTCCCAATGGCAACAATTTCATTGCCATCATCATCCGCGCCTGACCATGCCTTTTGAACAACTGTAGATGCACCAAAATACAGCTCATCATTGTACATAGCAAAACACTCACCATCCCAATTCTCAAACTCACACCATGACCTTGTTATGGTGTTCATAACATATTGCTTATGCTGACCACCTTCAGCCACAGGAATATTAAATATTAAGGCTGATTTAAGTGGATGAATAGTACAATCCCACCCAAAATTACTACCATAAGAACCAGCTGATAAATTAAATTCTTTTTCTATCTTATCTGTTAAAGATACCCGTTCATCTATTTTGGCTGTTTTTAATGCTTCACTTAGGGGGTATCCCCCGTTTTGTGTTAATGCTATCAAGTCACCACCAAATTGAATAAACGACCTTCTTCCAAGTGGCTTTCCAAGAAAATAAGTGCCTATCCTTGTCCAATTCGCAGCCGTTGACGGGTCAGTACCACGGTATATAATTGCCTCACCCTGAGAGGTCATAAATACAATGTGGTCATTTTGTCCATCGCCTCCGTCAAATGTCCAAGTAGCAGCCCACATCAAATAGCCGCCCAAATTAGCAAATGATGATAAGTCAAAAGCAGTTAGAGCGCCACCAGCCGCGCCAGCAGCTAAGTATTCAAACTCTAAACTGTTATTTTTAAGAAAAAATAATCTACCATTATATTCGGTAACATTGACCAAATCAGTTAATGTAGCACCAGATAACGCTGGACTAGAAACACCTGTTATAAGCGTCCATGTCGTACCATTATAATAATAGGGCGCATCAACACCATTAACCATGATTAAATAGTTATTAGTTCCATCACCAAAATTAATAGTCTGCCATCTACCATTAGTAACAGTTAATGTTTCTGCTGTGGCAGCGCCAGGTGAGCTTGCATCATATACATCAGTAGAGGTGCAAGCGAACATATTATTAGTGCCATCCATACCATTATAAATAGCTAATGTCTCAGTTGTTCCCGTTATACCTGTAGAATATGCAGAATTACCGCCCCTTAATACACAGTCTGTAGTTGTAGGGAACCAGTTAACTAACTTAATAGCGTCTTGTGGTGGCATTGAAGCAATAGAGTTTTTAGCATTCCAGCCGCCCAATGGTGCAGGAACACTCTGAACTTGAGAAACTTGCGCTCTAGGGCCTTTTGTTCTTATTGGCCGCCTCATACGTTAAAGCTGCCATCTGGCACATATACGCGAGGTTGAGGCGAGTAATTGCCTTCAGACATATTGATATTACGCCTCATTGAATCGCTGGATAATGCTTTTGATACCATTTGTTCATAAGTATTAAAGTCTTCAGCATACTCTAGACCTTTCTCTTTCTTCCATCGCCATCTAAGGCCCATCATTATTATTTTTTCAGGGAAAAGAAATGTATCTGTATCTAAATTAAAATACTGACTGTAGGTTGTGCCATCAGCACCTAATATCCAGTTTTCAGAGATATATTCAAACGCCCATGTATGCCCTGCTGCTGGCACTGGGTTACATAAAAGATTGCCACCTCTAAATCTTGCCTGATAACGTGGGCCAGTAACTTCAATTGCTTTTACTTGTTGCCAGTCAGTAGCGTCAATAACATAAACAGGCAGCCTTAAATCTCTATCCCATATTGTATTATCTTTTATATAAGCAAATCCGTTAGAAGCAATAGTCTGAATAGAGCCTTGATCCTCTGTCGCTATCGTTGTATGGGTTGCCTCATTGGTTAAAGCCTGCCAATCTCCTCTTGTTGCTAGCTCTTGGCCTTCTTCTTCCAATAAAGCTAATGCTTGCAATACTTGCTCATCCGTAGAACCTAGTACAGTTGTTGGAACAGGTATGTTTGTTCGCTTGCAAAAATTCTGGATAAGTTCAAGCATTGCCATGAGTTTACTCCGCTAATTTCTTTCTAAGGGTTTCTTTACTAGTATTCCAGTGAGGTTTTTTTCCAAACTTTTGCTCATATTGGAGCTTTAAAGTATCAATAGATTCGCTACCTTTCTGGACATCGTTTAATCCAATATCTATAATCTCTGGCTCAGGTGTTATATCAGCCATAGTAATAACATTAGTAGGCTCTACATGTGCTGGTTGAGCAGGCGCTTCGCCTGTTTCTAATTGCGCCCTATAAGATTGATTCTTTAATACCAAGCTTTCATTTTGAGTTTTAAGAGCTGCATTTTCTTGCTCTAACGCTGTAACCCTCATTGTTAACGGGCCATGATCGCTTGTTGCTTGCAGCCATGCTTGAGCCTTTTTCTTCAATCCTAATGCACCCATTCCAATACGAGATAATCCTTCGTCATTGGCCTGAGCTAAATCTTCAACTGTGCGAATATTTGCATATAGTAATGATTCGCATTGAGCAGGGCTTAATAATGTCCAGCCTTTAATAGGAATCCCGTCTTCAGGTATCTCATTTCCTTTCTTCCAAGAATCTGCCTTAGCCTGCCATGCTTCAACCCATTTAGGGTTCATGCGGCCATTGCGGGCATTCATTTTGGCCTTGCCTAGCCATGCTTCCAACTCTTCTTCGTGAAGGTCTTTAGAGCCAGGAGGCGTTACTAACGCATAATTAACATCTTTTGATACATAGTGACCAGCTTTAATAGAAGCGTCTCTATCTTCTACTGCGCGTGTCTCAAAAATTACATAAGGTGGTCTTTCTTCTTCTGCTGTCAGCATTATTTTATTCCTGTCTGGAAGTTATTAAAAGAAAGCCCCCGAAGGGGCTAACCTAGTTTAGCGAGGGAACATACATAAAAGTTCATTCGCACTTGCATCACCTGCAAAACCACATACTGCACTTGTAGCTGCCACAATTACATCTAATGTGCCATCACCTGCGCCAGTCGGGGTCATTGGGTCGCCATCTGCACCCGCTGTAAAAGCAATACTTAGTGTAGCTGGGCCTTCAATTTGAATCCAACCAAACTCATTATCACTTAATGTTGCTTGCAATACACCTGCGCCAACTTCATCAGAAGCAGATAAATCGCTTGTTACATCGTTAGCAGCATAACCTGTTGCTGCAACATAATAAGCTACTTCACCTGCAACACCATCAGTTGCCGCTGCTTCTTCAGAATAAGTAATGTATTTATATACTTTACCATCCTGCATTTCTGCAATTGTACCAAGAGTAAATTGCGCTGTTGTATCTACGCGGTCTAATACCACGCCTGCTATAAAGGACATAATAGTCTCCTAATTAGGCTTTAAATACGCCTTGTTGTGCGCGGTTAGAGCATTCTAAGTTACCCATCCACAAAATAGGTGTAATAACACCATCTTGATTGATAGGACGTTGGTCTTCCACAATCTCAAGGTCTGCATCTTTATGAACACAAAGACCAAAATAGTCAGTGTTAATCATATAGCCGTGAGCAGTAGGAATACCAGAGTTACCATCGTGCATAACATCAGCATTCTTATACTTCAAGCTTACAAAGCCGCCTTGAGCCTTATCTGCATCCATATATCGCTTGATTGATACCTGGCTATTTTCATAGAACTGGTAGTAATCATTAGACATAACAATTAAGTCAGGCGCGTCTGAAGGGCCACGATCAAGCTCTAGCCATAAAGGCAGCATGATTTCGTTTTCAATGGTTGTTTCTGAAACAGTTACCGCACCACCGCCCTGTAAAGGAGCCGCAGCAGATTGAACTGTATTACGCCAGAAAGCATTAGCCGCAGTAGTTGAGTTAATACCACCTACTGTGCCTTGACCTGAGTCAGCGATAATAGCCTGAAGACCATTGATCTGATTTGAAGCTGTACCATCAGAATATAAATCACTTGAGAAATTATTGTTATAAGTTCTAAGCGCATTCTTAATACGGCTTTTAGCCAGATTGATGATTTTAGATTCACCGGAGTTAATACGAAGTTCACGACCTGATGCAACTACATTAATTGCAACTTGACGCCATTGGTATTCCGCTGCACTAATTACCTCAGATGCAGAAATATCTAGAATATCCCAATCGCTATAACGTTGGTAGGTTGAGTTTTCAGCGTAATCAAGCGGACAAGCAATTGTTAAGCCGCCATCTTCAGTGCGCTGGTTGCCTTTCTTCATCATATATTTCAGAAAAGCGTTACGGTTAGAAACGTTATCTTTAATTTCTTTCCGATGTTTACGGAAGGTAGTTGATACCAGTTCCGTGAATGTACTATTTGGGGATGCCATAATTTAGCTCCTAATGTGAACGTGATTGAATATCTTTAAATGTCTCTCTCATTGTGTCTTCCATCGTTCCATTAGACGCTGTAGGCGCTTTTTTGGTGTTTCGACCTCTGACATTTGTCTTTGAAGCTTTCTTAGCCTTCGAGACTTCCTGTTTGTTCTTCTCAGCTTCTTTGGCAGCTTTGTCTTGTTGGACGCGCTCCATTTCTTTCTGACGAGTTACAGGATTTGCCCATACTGCTTTTTCATAAGCGCCTTCTAAATCATCACCACTATTTATAAATGCGACAATCTGGTCAGACACTTCATCGAAGTAAGGATGAGCAGGGTCTTCAGCAAAAGCAGTTATACTCTTATTAACCTTTGATACTTCGGCATCATATACCTTTTTCTCATTAGCCTGAATATGACCTTTTAAGCTGTTAAGTTCATTTTGCATGTTTTGTACTACGGGGTCAACTTCTTGACCTTCTTGAGCTGGCCCTAGCGTTACACCATACTCTTGCGCCATTTGCTGAAATGCGGCTTGTTTAGCTTCAGGGGTTCCAGAAGATAGCTTATGATGGGCATTTAACATGAATTGCAATACTTGTGGTGCTGTTGCCCCATTTTGTTGCTCTATATGATCTAGCATAGGCTTAAATGGCTGCAAAGCATCACGCATTGATCTGCCTAGCGTAGAATCTTCTTTATTTAACTCTAAGCCTTCGCGCATTTGAGACTCGCGTAATTCAATATAATCTTGTACTTCAGGCTCTAATGCACTAAATTTTTCGTGCATGTCCTTTTTCCATGACTGAGGGGGCGCTTTAGCTGCAATAGGCTCAGGTGCTTCTTCTTCATTGATTTCTAGCTCACCTGGCTCATCTTCAGGTATTTCTGCTGGCTCATCTTCTTCATACTCAGCTTCTTCTGGTTCCGAGTTAGGAAATAGATCATTCGACATAGTGTCTAATGCTGAATCCATATCAATACCACTATCAGTAGACTCTGTTGATTCTACTGCTTCTGTACCGCTGTCTGCGATTGCTTCTTCACTCATTGTTAGCTCCTCAGCTATTGTCGATCTACACTTAAATCTGCGCCTGCCCTCAACTCCTGCTCTAATGAGCCTTGCTGGTCAGAGGACATATTTCTAATTGTTTTCTCTACTTCTCTGTCAACCTGTAATTCAAGCTTAGCATTTTCATTCTTTACATTTCTTTCTGATTCAGCAACCATACTTGGATCATATTCAACGCAGTTGCTTTCCTTCATATCTTCATTTCTGGCCGCATGATTTGTTATTGTTCGCCCTGTGGTTGGCGATTCATACGGATCAAAAAAACGATTAATAATGTTTGATCTTGGCTTTGTTCTCTGTTTAGGCTCCCCAAACTTCTCTACATATTCACTATAAGGGTAAAGTTTTCCGTCTTCTGAGTTTTGTATATATCTCATTCTTTACTCCTATATGGCTCTGGTGCGCCTTCTATACACCCTGCCTGATTAATGTCACTGGCAATATCTTTCATATGCTGTGCATGTTTATCAAGCATAGATTGCTGTCTACGCTCAGAATCCTTAACAACTGATTTTAGTTTTTCGTTAGCTTCCATTTGATCTGCATCAAGTCTTATTTTATTAATGGCATCCTGCATCTTTATTTTTTCAACTGCTAGTTTCTGCTCAAAATCAAATTTCATCTTATCTGCTGCAAGCTTATTAAATTCAGCATCCAATTGCTTGCCCGCTTTCTCTTGTTCAGCTTTGAATTGCTCAGTTGCTTGCTTTTTCTCCTGCTCAAACTTTTGTCTTTCCTTCTGTAACTTCTGGCCTTCAGCTTGCAGTTTCTTCTGCATTTCCTCTGATTTTGGATCAGCTTGAGGCTTAGGCTCCTGCATTGAATTAATTTGGTCTTCAACATCATCGCCAAATCTAAAGCGCCTTGTGATCTGTATTAGCATAGATTTAGCTGCGCCAAACGGCATAATACCCTGCTGAATAAGTGGGCCAATTCCATTCATAAACTGAGCCATTGCATTCATAAACTCAGCAACCATCTGCTTATCTTCAGTTGCCTCAGCCTCTAATGTTGAATTAGTCTCAATATCAACTTTAAATGATCTAATGTAATCGTCTTGCAAAAACTCAAGTATCTCTTCCCATGAAGGGCTTTGAGCTGATTGAACTAATTTAGGATCAGGCTTAAATGGAGGGGGAGGCGGTACTTGTTGGCCCTGCTGTTGTGCTGCCTGCATTTGAGGGGCCATTTCAGCTATTTTAGCTTTATGTTCCTGCTCCTGCATTTGTAGCATTTGCTGTGCTTTTTGCTTATTCTCAGCACTTGGATAAGGTAATCCGGTCGTTTTAGCCCATGTTTCGGCAGAAAGCTTATTAACCGCTACATCGAGCATAATTCTCAGTGAGTCACGCGCATAGTCCTGAACACGCTTTTGAAGACGCTTAAGACGCATTGTGCCCCAAGATTCTTTAAGTTTTTGTGCGCCTAATGTCTCAGATGCTTTAGTTGATCCACGAATAACATCAGATATACCTGTTATTTCATAAATAACCTGCTTACATGACTCACGAGCTGTATATAACTCTCTTAATACATTAACCAATAGCTCTAATGGCATAAACCAGATAGCTTTACTAAATCCGCCCTCTGCTAAAGCTTGCCCTTTGGTTGTGGGTACTAGCTCATTATCTTCGCCATCCATGATTTCCTCTAATTCATCACCTAAAGCGCCATCATAAGCACCACGTACTTTAATTGCCTTCACTACCTTGTTGATTCGGCCTTGAATAACGTTTAATTCATGCGCTTGATTCTTATAGATTGTATATAAAGCTGTAGGCATTAAATCATTTGCTTTCTCAATAAACTGCATAGGTCGAGGGCAATTAAAGAACCCTGTGATGCCTAATTCATCATCTTGAACTAATAAATACTTATTTTTATCCTGTGGCGAGATATAACGAATCTTTCTATCTTTTTTATCCCATATTTGATAAATAAGTGCGGTTTCTTTATCGCCTATATTATTTTCTGACTCGTCAGTATCGTCGCTGTCTGATTCTTCGCCTTCTGTAAACTCTAATTTATCTGTTTTAAGTGATAAATCATCACATTCATCTTCTGATAAATGAAGCTCATAAGCTACCCACGGCACATCTTCCCATTTAAGGGCGTATCCATAGAAAACACGATCCCATTTCTTTGCATCAAGACAAACAGTCTCATATTCTACTTTCTCAGTAGATTCCGTTTTCTCTTCTTCATTAGCAGGCTCGCCTGAGATCATCGCTTCATATTCAATACATGAAGTGCCTCTACCTGGGAGTAAAGCATCTAATGTTACAGATTGTATTGTATTCTCGAATCTCGCATACCCATCTACATTCGTATCAAGCAGATATTCAAGCATTCGAGTAGCAGATTTTGATCCCGCAACGACTAAAGGACTTTCTTCAGTGGAAAACCGTCTTTTAACGACAGGTCTTGGTGATTGAGAGAATACAGCGGGGAGTAATGTTTCAGTGTTTGAGAAAAGGATATTAAATGGGATAAGCTGTGGATCATCACCATTATATATTTCAAGTATGTCCTGACCGTCTTTAAGATAATCTTTTTCGCGCTTCTGAGCGTCTTTTATCTCATTTAGCCATTTTTGGACAACTGTTTTCGTTTCTTTTTCAGCCATATTAATTCTCTAGAATTTATTGCGCTCTTTACGCTTCTTTTTGAAGTGCTGGTCTCTTATTGTGCCAAAGTTTACATTAACTATGTTACCTGCTGCAAACTTTTCAGCCTGTGACTGCTCGATCTTACCCTTACTAGGTGCAAAGGCTTGATCCAATATGCGACCAAATAACCCGCACACGTCTACTTTATCGTCTTTAAAGTTAGTATTAGGGATAAATTTAACTAACTGAGTTAACAGCTCATCCCCCCATTCAGTATTAGGGATATAAACCTTGCCCAATGAGGCTAAAGCCTGAAATGATCGCGCATTAGCTGCTTTATCGCCAACATGCGGCATCCATTCAATTCTAAAATAGGTATCTGATTCAGACATTTGTTTCTTCAAAAAAGGTTCAACTGCACGTCTTATAACGCCCACCTCTGCCAGCCATACATTAGGTTTATGTCTATTTGCTAACCTTAATTGTTCTTCAATCCATTTATCAGGTGTTGTTTGCCCATGCCACCAATCAGTAAAGTACAAATCATGATCTATATCAAATCCACCTATACCATGTTCTGTTGCATCCCCCGCCCCTTCACTCACCGCATAGTCAGACGCACCATAAATACTTAGAGGCGGCTCATCACCTAAGTTATATCGTTTGAACCACTCACGTTTAAAGAATACACCGGAATCAGGTTGTGGTGTTTGTTGATATAACGAGTTCCAGTTACGATAATCTTTAGATGTTTGAATAGACTTGGTTTCTTCCCAAAACTCTTTATGAAAATAATCAAGCCATAACCATTCGCCTACTTCACGCCCTAATATATCATTCTCACGCGCTTGGGCAGGCAGACAGATAACACGCCACATCTGTTTATCAAATCCCTCAAACTCTCCGCTTTCTCCATTCCAATCATCGGGCAATATGCGGCCACTTAGATCATCTTCATGCCATCTTGTTTGTATAATAACTTGTGCAGAATTAGGCTTTAAACGAGTTAAAAAGTCAGCTCGATACCAATCCCACGTTTCATCACGTACTAATTCAGAATCAGCCTCTTTTCGCCCTTTTACCGGATCATCAATAATACCAAATGATGCACGACGACCTGTAACACCTGAGCCAACACCGCAAGCAAAGTAACTACCGCCTAACTGTGTTTCCCACTCACCTTTTGCTCTTGAATCTTCAGATAAGGTTGTTTCAAATAATTCTGAATAATCACTGCTAGTAACTATATTCCTCACTTTACGACCAAACGCAGTCGCTAACCCTTCACCATAAGAGCCACAAATAATAGATTTAGTAGGGAAACGACCTAAAAAGTAAGACGGGAATTTAACAGATGAATAAGTAGATTTAGCACTACCAGGCGGCATAAAGACCATTAAACGCCTACAACGTCCTTCAATAACATCATCTAAAGCATCACACAGTATTTCATGGTGAGTAGCAGGGGGTTCATCAGGGGATATGTATCGGCAATAGTCACTGAACTTAATACGTGCATTACGCCTCGATTGAAGTATTAACGCTGCTTGTTCTTCAGTGATAACCATATTATAACCTTAGTATATCTGTCAGATACTATTGATAGATAATACCTATTAAAGATATAACTACAATAGAAAAATAATATTAATAGCGAATGATAGTAATTTAAAAAGAGTATATACTAAAGTGAATGTCAGGGAGACACGACCTAATAATGCCATGGTCATTAAATAAAAGGCTAAGTCGGGGGCAGAGGAACCTTCCCAATCTAACTGGTGATGTGCCAGCGATTACAAACCCGTTAGGGCAATACGACACGCATCAATCCTTTCTTTCAAGGGTTACCATACGGTTCCCTTTTTCTTTCTCAGTATATAGTAATACGTTCATCTTAGTTCTTAATAAGAATCATTATCAACAGATTGAAAAATTAGGTAAGAATTGTAAGGTGGTCTCCCCTCCCACACACACCACCCCGCCTGCCTTCACACCACCCCCCATAACCTATTGATTAATAACGGTTTCTTCCTGTTCAGGGTTGATTACCTTCTCTTCTAATAGCCTAGCTCTGGCACGTTCAGCAATAATGTCGGCCAGTTGATCGTCGGTTAGTGACTTAGCTGATTGAGTGTGAGTCACATCAACGTTAAGCTCCTTTGGAATAAACTGACTGAATGCTTTAAGAGTGCCTACTACATCATCCTTGAGTGCTTGTGTGATTAGTTCAGCCATAACAGTCGTTCCATCCTTACTAGCGGTTCCTAGTCCATCTACCGCTTTATTAAGCGAGTTTCTAACCTTATTAAGCAATTGATGCTGCTGTTTACTCATACCACTTGGGTTGCCTGATACACCTTTAGGAAAAGCCACTGATTCCACTCCTTATCATGTTGATTTTCTTAATGATAATACTTCCTATTTAGACTGTCTATTAGTTTAATTAATACGGGTATAAAAACCTTTCATTGTCTTTTCTTTAATTCTTACGCGATACTCTTTACATCAACTAAATAAAGAAACGGGACTATGAAAACAAAAGACTATGTTAAAAAGATGACATTAGATGATATTAGAAATAACTACGGTACTGAATTAAGTGTTACTCATACTGGCGGGAATTGTACTGCGAACTTCCATGAGCTTAATACTAATCAAGATCATCTATACATTGCTGATGATTGTAATGCACTAACTAATGACTTTGAGCAAAATATTAGTGTAGTTGTTCATAACAAAGACGGGGACGAACTTGAATCAGCAGAACTATCTAATCTGTTTGAATTGAATGAATATCTAGGCCGTATATTTTATGTATGGGGTTATTAATGAAAGTCCTTAATCTATATGCAGGTATTGGCGGGAATCGTAAGTATTGGTCTGGTTGTGATGTTACAGCCATTGAATATACACAAAAGATAGCTGATGTTTATAAAGATCAATACCCTCATGATACGGTCATTGTTGGTGATGCGCATCAATACTTATTGGATAATTTCCAGGAATTTGACTTTATATGGTCATCACCTCCTTGTCAGTCACACAGTAGAATGATCCGCTCAGGTAAGAATAGAAAACCTCGTTATCCTGACATGAAACTATATGAAGAGATATTATTTTTAAAACATAACTTTAAAGGGCTATGGATAGTTGAGAATGTTAAGCCATTTTATGAGCTGTTAATACCCGCTCTATCTGTTGGTCGTCATTTATTCTGGTCTAACTTTGAATTTGAAGCGGTAGAAATCAAGCAGCCTAAAGGCTTTATCATGAAAACGAATGTAGCTGGATCAATAGCCCTTAAGGAATGGCTAGGCATTAAATATGAAGGCAATATCTACTATGAAGGCAATCATTGTCCAGCTCAGGTGTTAAGAAATTGCGTACACCCTGATATGGTTAAAAACGTTATACAAAACGCAATAGACTTTAACAATAAAAGGTAACTACTATGCACACTATGATTAATAAACAACTAGCCCCTTACACAGAGTTTCCACGTATTACACGTATTGAAGACTTGGAACCACTTGAAGTTAACCGGGTAGATTACTTAATAGAGTTTCCAGAGATATTCGAGAAGGTTGAGGGTTTTCCAGAATGGTTAGAGTGTGAAGATAGCATTGAAGAAACAGTTGCTAATAACATTGAGGACACTATGAGGTCTATTCATGAGTCATTAGTTTATCAACGCAAATACACTAAATAACACCTATTAACTACTATGAGAGAAAATACTATGAAAGTAAATAACAAAAAAGTATCTGAATTATCTGAAAGCTACATAAACGGAAACATTAACTATGTAAAAGACAAGGTTAAGCGAATTAACAAAGTAGAATTTGTCTTACTGTGTCAAGAAATACGCAACATGAAAGATAATATAGGCCTTGACGAAATAGCTTTTAAATTAACTAATTAAGTTAGTTTCAATTAATACCAATAAAGCCCCTTAATTGGGGCTATTTTATCAGTTATTCTTTATGTTATTAACATTACCACCAAATGCAAAATCAGCTAACAATTGACTAGTATCAATTACTTTTTTCTTCTTCTTAGGTTTTGCCTTAACTGGCTTTGTTATTCTTACCTTAAAATCAATTAATCTTTGATAAACGTGGCTAGATGTTCGCTCAATGAATCCAAATTCATGCTTGTATTGCTTAACTACTTTAATCTCACCACGTTTAACCATTTCGGCAAACACTTGGCCCACTGATTTATAATAGCAATCAATTTCCCTCGCTATATCCTTTTGAGTGTATTCATCACTTAATGATTTAGATAATATCTGTTTTCTTACCT
>Ga0316202_10000566_pt1 | contig 38330 bp, 30 predicted proteins | sample 3monrhotite_MG_FD_204934 | JGI IMG/M metagenome (GOLD analysis project Ga0316202, IMG submission 204934) | Microbial mat bacterial communities from mineral coupon in-situ incubated in ocean water Damariscotta River, Maine, United States -... | ecosystem: Environmental > Aquatic > Marine >...
CGGTGCTACAATGAGCCATGGCTTGGAACCTCCTGTATTCAATGCGTTTTTGGCGAAATTCATTGTAACACAAAGAGGTTCCAGGCCTTCTATTTATTGATCAAACTGTGAGACAGCAGTGGGTTCACCCCAAAAAGTCTGGATGATCTTGACATCTTTATCGTTCAGCACCGCACCACGTTGGATCATCAGTTCTGCCAGGGAACTGAATTCACGATTTTGATTCATCGCATCTTCAACGATATCCAGTGAATGACAGCCTGTGCAGCGCTTTTCGACCACCGAACGATATTCGGCCAGCGGATCTTCATCCTGAATCTTTCCCTCGTTCTCCTTGACGTCATAACTGCGGAAGAAGATGCCCAGAACTTGCTGTTCACGCGAGTTGAGTTCGGCACCATGTTTGATCATTCTTTCCTGTATTTCGAGCAGGTCACGATGTTCTGCCATCGCCTGATCAACGCGGGTCCGGCTGTGACATTTGTTGCATTTGTCGTCGAGAACCTTTTGGAATTCGACATAATTCGGCGGCTCTGCAGTGAGCGCGCCTGCTGCACCAGCCAGCAGAATCAAAGTTATTATCAACAACAAAAATTTCATCCTCTTTCCCTTCCTCTAACAATGTCCAGATTCCGTTTCCGCCAGAAGATCCCTGATGCGCTTAAGTCAGCTGTAGGCAACCTGCAACGATGGGACATCATCCTGCCTTCAGTCGTTGTAGACCGATTCATCAAGCCGTTCCGGGTCGTGACAACCGGAACATTCGGTTGGCCCCTTTTTTTTCCAATGACAATCGGTACAGGTTTTATGCAGCACATCTTTAAGTTGCGGCAACCCCGGGATCACGCCATGACAATTAGCGCAACCACCCAGCTCAACACCCAGATGATGGCAGGCCAGACAATCGCCGATCCGGCTTTGATGTTCGAGATGAGTAAAGCTGACCGTCCCCCAGCGCGAAATATAATCGAACACCTCAGCCCCGGATTCATCCAGTGCCATCAGTGGGGCAGGGAGCAGCAGCAATAATATGAGCAGGCGAAACATCAGAGAAGCTCCTGAAGAGGCAATAAATTCATCGATTCATTCTAGCAGGTTCAGTCGATCCTGTCGGCGAAAAAGCTTGCGATTTGCGGCAAGAGCTCAGCGGCAGGCAGGCTGAGAGTGCGGGCATCAGGCAGAGAGCGGAGGAAGGTCCGCCCATAACCACGGCGCACCACCCGGCTGTCGAGGATCAGAACCACACCCCGGTCGCTACGGTTGCGAATCAGCCGACCGAACCCTTGTTTGAAGCGAATCACCGCTTGCGGCACCGTGTATTTCATAAAGGGATCCTGACCCCGTGCCTCGAGCGCCTCTGCCCGCGCCTGCAGCACCGGGTCAGTCGGCACACGAAACGGCAGACGAGTGATGATCACCTGTTCCAGTGAACGTCCCGGCACATCGACCCCCTCCCAGAAGGAATCGGTACCGAAGAGCACGCTGGTCTCATCTTCGGCGAATCGTTTGAGCAGCAGGTGCCGATTTTCACTCCCCTGACGAAAACTGTGAATCTTGTGCGCCTCAAGGATTGGAGCCAACTGCTCGTAGGTATTATGCAGCAACTGATACGAGGTAAAGAGTGCAAAGCTGCGCCCGCCAGCCAGGAGCAACGCCTTTTCAGTCAGTTCAGCCACCGCTTCGGTAAACCCTGGCCGTCCCGGCTCGGGTATGTCAGTCGGCACCGCGACCAGGGCCTGGCTGGCGTAATCGAAGGGGGAAGCCAGCACCAAAGATTGCAAACGGATGACTTCCGCCAGGTTCAAGCCGGTGCGATCACAAAAATAATCAAAACGACCAGCGACACTTAAGGTTGCGCTGGTCATCACTACGGTTTTAAAACGCTCGTAGAGCGCCTCATTAAGACATTTTCCAACCTCGAGCGGGGCACTGCAAAGCCGAGTGACCAGGCCGCGCGAACGGCCAATCCGCCCCTTGACCACCTCGATCCACACACAATTTTCACTATCAGCACCAAGGAACAATGAAAGATCAGTGGCAATCCCATCAAGCCGCCGCGCGACACCAGCCAGGTCGACCAACGGCGAACTCAACTTGTCTGCCACTTCGTCTGGCAACTCATCGGCCTGCTTGAGCAAACCATCAATCTTACGCGCCAGGCCGTTGCTCTGCTTAAGCAGTGGCTTAACCAGGCCAACGATCTCATCCCAACAATTTGATTTAAAAAAATCGGTTTTTAATCGATGGCGGATATCAAAGCCGTCGCGCACTTCCTGCTTCAACTCGGCAGAGAGCCGCTGCCCGACCAGTTCCAGGGCTTCAACTGATTCAGTGAGCAGCTTCTGCTGCAGACCCTGCAGGGTTTCAACCCGCTCGTGAATACCGCGGTAAAGCTCATCGAAACAATCGGGCAGCTCCTTGGCCAGCTGCGATAAAAAGCGCGGCAACAACCCCTTGTCCAGCTTGCGTGGATGACGCAGCCGGTTGAGCGTACGAGCAAAAGCAAAACGAGTCACCTGCCCGGAGAAATAGTTGGTCGCGACATCTTCGAGATGATGAGCCTCATCGATCACCACCCGCCCGAAGGGGGGGAGCACCGCAGTGGCGTTGTAGTTATCGGTCTGTTGACGTAGGGCAAGATCAGAGAGCAACAGAGCGTGATTGACCACCAGCAAATTCGCCTGTGCCGCCTGCCGACGCGCCTTATGGAAGAAGCAACGGCCATAATCGCGACACCGCACCCGACTGCACTGATCCGCCTCGCAACACACCTCCTCCCACACCGAGGGGGTCGGATTAAATCCAAGATCATCGCGTGACCCATCAGTGGTCGCCTCGCCCCACTGCAGAATCTGTTGAAGTTCGGCCTCTTCGCTGCTGGCAAAGAGGCCCGGCTCGCGCCCCGCTTCGGCGCTACGACGAAGGCAGAGATAGTTACTGCGGCCTTTAACTAATATGGCGCGAAAATCCAGGCCTGTGGCCCGCTGCAAGAGGGGGAGATCTTTACTGATCAACTGCTGCTGCAGGTTGATGGTATTGGTCGAGACCACCACCCGCTCGCCATTATTCAGCGCCCAGAGGAGTGCCGGCACCAGATAGGCCAAACTCTTTCCAGTGCCGGTCCCGGCTTCGATCACCGCCAACTGCCCGCGATTGAACGCCTCAGCCACGCAAAGCGCCATCCGCAGTTGCTCAGGTCGATCTTCATACCCCTTGAGCTGCTGAGCCACCTGTCCTTGAGTCCCAAGGATCGCATCGATCCGGGCCGGGTCCAACTGGGTTTCATCCTGCGGGGGGAAGGGCTCGACCACGGCGTAAATATTGTCAACAGAGTTGTCCACAATATAGAAACCGACACCCAGACTGGCAATCCCGCTGGCTATCTCGATATCTGGTTCAGATGGGGATAAGTTGCCCGATGGGTGATTGTGGATAACCAGATCACCGTAGCGGCAGCTCTGCAACACCGCTGGCACCGCCTGGTGCGAACCACGCGCCAGCACGTCGACCTCGACCACCCGACAATCGGCATCGGTGTGACCGATGGCAAAAACTTCGTTGCCTGAAGCCTCAACAATCGCAGCCTGCAGTTGCAGGCGTGCCTCAAGTGAAAATCTTTTCTGCATGGCTCGGGATTATAGAGAGAAGAGCCGAGAAACCCAACTCCTTTTCAAGGGAGGCCAGAACAGAAGTTCAAGATAATGGAATAATTACCTGTTCCGAGTGGCGAAATTCAGTCTATAATGGCTATCCTTGGCCACAATGAGCGACAACTGATTCATTTATCAGGGGAGCATATTCTAAATTATGGGCAAAAGAGCAATCCACATCCTCCTCGCTGAAGGTCCAGAAACTCCTGTCGAAAGAATCCGCGAGGCCTTGGAAGCGGTGGCCACCCCCATAAAGCTACACGTTGTGCAAAATATTGCAGAGGCGCGTGCCTACCTGAACAAGACTTATCCCGCCCTGATTATCATCGATTCCTTTCTGCCCGACGGCAAAGGGCTCGAACTTCTGCCAGACAAACAGAGGGAAGGGGTCTTTCCTGCTGTCATAATTGCTGGCCACGGCAGCATAACGGCAGCGATCGGGGCGATACAGGCCGGAGCACTGGACTACATCGTCATGCCGACCACGTCGTTGGCCGACCTAACCTCCGCCATCGAAAGCGCGCTACACAAATCTGCCGATATCACCGAGCGCCAACGTTCCAGGCAGTTGTTACTTGAAAGTGAATATTATCTACGCTCCTTTTTTGAGTCGGCCGCCACCGGGATGGCGATCATCAGCCCCGAAGGCCAGGTCATCAAGGTCAACTCAGCGTTTTGCCATCTTTCCGGCTACCATGAGTCCGAGGCACTCGGCAAGAGTGTAGTCGAGGTTACCCACCCGGACGACAGGGCGGAGACGCAACGCCTTTATGACGAGATCCGCTCGGGTCAACGCCGGATCCTCGATTACGAGAAACGCTACCTGTGCAAGGACGGTACGATGCGCTGGGGCCATTCCACAGTTGCCGGGGTGTACGGGCCCGAAGGCAACCTCAACTATTTTGCCGCCAACGTTCAGGACATCACTGAGGCCAAGCTCATCCAGAATCAAATCGAGGAATCTCAGCAGATGCTGCAGTTGATCCTCGACTACATCCCCCAACATGTATTCTGGAAGGACGTTAATTCCGTTTATCTCGGCTGTAATCGAAACTTCGCCCGTATCGCCGGAGTGGAGAATCCCCGGGATCTGATCGGCAAGACTGACTACGACCTCCCCTGGAAAAAGGAGGAAGCCGACTTCTACCGAGACTGTGACCGCCGGATTATGCAAACCGACCAGCCCGAACTGCATATCATCGAACCTCAACTCCAGGCGAGCGGCAAGCAGGCCTGGCTCGACGCCAACAAAATTCCCTTGCACGACAGCAAGGGGAGGGTCACTGGAATCCTCGGCACCCTGGAAGATATCACCGAGCGTAAAGAGGCCGTAGAAAAGCTGGTCGAAGCCAACCGCGAGCTCGATGCTTTTGCCTATACCGTTTCCCACGATCTACGCAGCCTGTTGACGCCGATTATCGGCTACGCCGAGGTTCTGCAGGAGATCTGTCGGGAAAAACTTGACCAACAGTCCCTCGGCTGTCTAGCCGAGATAGAAGATCAAGGACGGCGGATGTTGGCCCTGCTCGAAGATCTCCTGACCCTGGCGAAGGTAGGTCACCTGCCACGACCGACTGAACCGATTGACCTCAATGCCCTGGTCGAAGACCTCCTGATCGAAATGGGCAGCACGATTATCGCAAGTGGAGTCATTATCGAGAGGAGCCACTTGCCGGAAATGCGCATCCCCCAAACCCTGCTGGAGCAGATTTTCAACAACCTGCTCGGCAACGCCATCCGTTATGCTGGGCGAGAAGGCAGTCCCCTCGAAATTGGTGGTGAGCGCAGGGAGAATCTGGTGCAGCTCTATGTGCGGGACCATGGCCCAGGCATCATGCAGGGAGAATCCAGACGCATTTTCGAGGTTTTTTATCGGGGATCCACGAGCAAAAAATGCTCTGGAACGGGGGTAGGACTCGCCACAGTGCAGAAGATTGCACGTCTCTACGAGGGGCAGGCCTGGGTTGAAGAAACACCCGGCGGTGGCAGCACCTTCCGAGTGGAATTACGCGACGAACAAAACGAGAGCCTCTGACCAACAGCCTCTGTTTATGTTAAGCTGCGGCGCATGACTGAGACTCTGCTGAACATCTATCACAGACTAGATAAGACCTATGGCGATCTCAACTGGTGGCCAGCAGGCAGCCCCTTCGAGGTGGCGATAGGCGCAATCCTGACCCAGAATACCAACTGGCAGAACGTCGAAAAAGCGATCATCAACCTGCAGGCAGCAGATGCCCTTAGTCTGCAAAAACTTTCAAACTTCGAGCCTGTAGAACTGGAGCAGCTCATCCGCCCCTCGGGCTACTTTCGTCAGAAAGCTGAACGCCTGCAGCTCTTCTGCCGTTATCTGCTTGCACAACATGGCAATCTCGAGATCCTGCTACAACAACCCATGTCCGCCGCGCGAGTCGAACTTCTCGGTCTTAAGGGGATCGGCCCAGAGACCGCTGATTCTATCCTGCTCTACGCTGGTCAAATCCCCTCATTTGTAGTCGACGCCTACACGCGACGCATATTTGGTCGTTTCGGTTTGCTCAACGGCAGCGAAAGCTATGATGATGTCCGCCAACTCTTCATGCAGAAGCTGCCGCAGCAGGCGTCGCTCTTCAACCAGTACCACGCCCTGATCGTCCAGCACGCCAAAATCCACTGTTTGAAGAAACCGCGCTGCCTAAACTGCCCTCTCTCCTCCGATTGCCGCTATCTGCTTGATCAGAATAAGTCCGCTGAGCTAGTCTGACGCCAGTTTCACCCTTTTAAAAACTGGAACCAAAAAAGATGACAAATATACAAAGTGATTTCTGGACCCGTCGCGCCTTAATCCTTCTCGCGGCTATCAGCCTCTGGCGGCTGCTCTATCTGTTTATTGTCCCCTTAGACCTCGGCCCGGACGAAGCCTACTATTGGGATTGGTCTCGCCAGCTGGCCTTCGGCTATTTCAGCAAGCCGCCGCTGATCGCCTGGGTAAACGCCCTGACCACCACCATTTTTGGGGTTTCGGCAGTCGCGGTGCGCCTGCCAGCGGTACTGCTCGGTGCCGCCGGACTCTGGGGGCTATTTCTTGCAGCTCGCCGCCTCTTTAGCGCCGAGGTCGGATTCTGGACCCTGGTCGTCTGGCTGGCAACCCCCGCGGCGGCCGCATTGGGTCTGATCATGGCGACCGATGTCCTGATGATCTGCTGCTGGTGTCTGGCCCTCTGGACTCTGTGGCAGAGTTTGGAGAATGACGGCACGAGTTGGAAGCTCGCAACAACGCTGCTGATCGGTCTTGGCACACTTGGCAAGCAGATGATGCTGGTGTTTCCGCTATTGATGCTGATCTTCCTGCTCGGCAGCCCACAAGACCGCCCCCAGCTGAAACGCCCCTGGCCCTGGCTGGTGGTGCTTGGCGGACTGCTCTTTCTGCTCCCGCCACTCTGGTGGAACTCCCACCATGACTGGATCACCTTCCGCCACACGGCCCACAACATCGGGGGCAGCAATCCTAACCTGTTGGCACGGCTGGCGACATTTAGCGAGTTCGTTGGCTCACAACTCGGACTGCTCTCACCACTCTCCTGGCTGCTGTTGATCGGCCTTCTTTTTAGCCTGTTGTTCTCCCTGCGCCAGCAATCGCGGAAGGTCCGCTTCCTGCTCTGCTTCAGCCTGATCGGTCTGAGCGGCTTCTTTTTGATGAGCTTCAAAAAAAGCATCAATCCGAACTGGCCAGCGGTCTTCTATCCCGCTGCAATGATCCTCCTGGCAGCCTGGGGTCGAAGTGCCATCAGCGCTGGTCGCTTTGACCGCCTGCGGCGCTTCTTTGCCCCGGCCTGGAAGTTTGGCCTGCTCCTGCTGCTGATCGGCTATTGCCTCCCATTTGTCAGTCAGACAGTCTTGAATCTGGGACGCAAGGATCCGACCTGGCGTATTCGTGGTTGGCAGGCCGCTGGGCAACAGACCGGCGAACTCCTCAGGCAACAACCCCGGCCAGACCATACCTTTATTCTCGGAACCAGCCGTAACCACTCGGCTGAATCGGCCTTCTACGTTCCGGGCAACCCGCGGACCTATCGCTGGGCCGGAGATCCTCCTTCAGTCGCTTCACAATACGAAGTCTGGAGCCCGCCTCTCGACAAGTTCGGTTGGGATGCCCTGATCATTACCGATGGTGGGAACCAACTCCCTGGCACATTGGCGCAGCACTTTGAAAAACTTATTCCGCTCGGAACAAAAGAGATGAAAACGGGAGGGGGCCTGCAGAGAAAACTCGATTATTATCGGGGGGAGAACCTGCTGAGCTGGCCGCAAAAACGTTAACAGGCTGACTGGCATGAACCAACGGACTCTCCCTCGTCAGTCGACAATCCGTTCAGGATCTAACAAATAATAGAGCAGCATACCCGTCGCATAGACCAGATAGCCACTCCACAAGACATCGGTCAGATAGTGCCCGCCCTGTACCATCCGCCCGATGCTCATCAACGCACCATAGACCCCACCTGTGGCCAGGAGAGACAGGGCCAACTTGCGCTGGCGGCGGCGCAACAAAAAGAAAGGCGCAATGGTGTAGAACCCGATAGCAGCATGCCCGGAGGGGAAGGATTTCCCTAGGTTCGACCCGGCGGGCTGATAGACCTGATAGTAAGGCTGCGCGCCGCCAAAATCAACGGTATCAACCGGCCGCGGCCGTCCCCACATCTCCTTCCCAATTGTGTGCACTAAAAAACCGGGCCCGAGCAACGTGAGGAGCAGGAGAAATGCCGCCGGTCGCCAGTAAGGCCGAAACGTCCGGATGACCGGGCTCAAAAGCAACAGGAACAAACCGCCAAAGGCCAACGCCAAGCCCGGGACCATCCCGTATTTATAGAGCTGCAACCAGGGCCAATCAGACCTGAATACCCAGCCACCCGGCGTGCGATAGAAACATGACGCCAGTCCGCGGTCGATATCGGTCAGGCTGACCACCAGGGAAATCAGTAAAATTACGACCAACGGCAGGATAAAATCGAGCAGCAGATTACGCCGACTTAGCTTCACCTTGGCCTCCCTTGAAAATTGCGGGGCAGCGGCGCCTGAAGTATCGATACAAATAGAAGGTCGTCACCACCGCGACGTAGGTGCCAGCCAGTGTATCTGCAGGATAATGCTTGAGGAGTACAACCCGACTCAGCATGACGCTGACCGTCAACAAAACCCCCAACGGCCAGCTTTTAGGCCAGAGATACCAGAGCACCAAGCCGACTGCGGCGGCAGTATTGCTGTGCCCCGAAGGGAATGACGTCAATTTCGATGAGGTCTCAAACAGGTAGAAGCCGTAGAGGTTTTCGGTCAAGAGTTTGGTCGGCCGAGCACGCCCGAGCAGGAACTTGAACAGATCGACCAGCAGCCCCGAGCTGGCAACTGCGAATAGGAGGAAAAGCCCCCGCTGCTTCCAGTGCTCCAGAATTCGCGTTGCCTCTCCATCCACATTGTTTTTTTGACGCAGGCGACAAAACAGGTAAAGACCGCCACCAAGAACCAAGGGATAGAGCGAGTCGCCCAACTGAGTTATCGCGTGAAAAACCCTGACAACAATCGGGTCTGCACTCAGAAAATAGTTCATCGCCAACCGATCAAAAAAGACAACGGAGCAGGCGCAGATTAACAAAACGACAACCCCTCCGACAAAGAACTGCAGACCTCTGCGCGACTCATGGCTTTGCATAAAGTTCAAACCTCATCTTTTTTCCAGTGGAGTAATTAAAACTATCGAAGGCCTGCAGTAAGGTCAGCCGCTCAAGCTGGCCAGGGGCCAACTCCTCAAATCTCTGTTTCTGGCGCCACTCCAGTAACAGATAACGAAAACGGGAATCGTCCAGCAAGGCCGCCGCCCCCCGGGCATCGGTCAGCTTGGTCTGAGTTCCTACCAGAAAAGGCAAGCTCGGCTCGCCGAAGCCGGCAGAGATCAGTTCGCCTGGGGGCTGATGTTGTAAAATATCGGCCACCTGACGGCTTGGCCAGGCCAACTCGATACGCGGCAGGATGTCAGCGAAAGTTAACGGAAAGACCAGCAAGGCCCCCACCAGCAACAAAGGCAACACAGATAAGGGCGGCATATTGCCTTGCAGCTTCCAGGCCCCGCGTAGGATCAACAACCCCCCTGCGAGCGGCAGTATGTGCCAGGGCTCAAACTGGTGAAACCAGACCGGCAGCAGCGGCAGCCCCAGGGTCAGAAGCAGAGCTGTCACACACCAGACCAAAATGGCCGGTAGACTCAGGATACGCCGCAATTTACCCGAGACTTTTTCAACCATTGCTGGCTGACTCAAACCGGCAGCAGTCAACAAGGCGATCGCCGGAAAAAATGGCATCACATAATGCGGTAATTTGGTCGGGACAAACTCGAAAATAATCCAGGCCGGGATAATCCAGGCAAACAGGAAACGAACAGCATCCTCACCGCGTCGCTGCCAAAGAGGGGGCAGAAATCGCACAACAAGAAGCGAGCCAGGCCAGAAAAGTAAAGGGAAGAGCAGCAGATAGTACCCTGGAGGAGCGCCGTGAGATTCTTGCCCCGCCAGCAGTTTGGGGAGAAAATCACCGTAGAAGGCCTTCTGCATGAATTCACCACCGGTCGCATTCTGGATAGCGATAAACCAGGGCAAGACCATCGCCGCCAGGATCAGCAGACCGACCAACGGCCGAATCGTCTTGAGCAGACACCAGCTTCGGTCGACCAGGCAGAGAGTCAGAATAGTGGCCAAGGCAATAACCGGTGCAAGTGGCCCCTTGATCAGAACCCCAGCGCCACAGGCTAACCAGAAGAGCAAAACCAGTGGCCAACGCCCTTTGGCTCGCTCATTTCGAGCCAGATAGAGCAGCCCGAGCAGACCCTGCATTGCGGAAATCGTCGCCAACAGAACGGCATCAGTTTTGGCCAGACGGGCTTCAACCCCAAGCAGCAAACAACTCGCGACCAGCACGCCAGCCAGCAACCCGACGCGCCGGTTAAAGAATCGCCGACCGAAGAAGCAGGTCAGCAGCACTGTCGCCAAAGCGCCAAGGACCGACGGGAGTCGATAAGGCCAGATAACGCCCAGCGGTTGTCCGGCGACCTTAACCGCCGCAGCCTGCAGCCAATAAATGCCGATCGGCTTCTTGTAACGCGGCACCTCCTGCAAGCGGATATCGACATAATTCCCCGTTTCAAGCATCTGCTTACTCGCCTGCGCAAAACGCGACTCATCGCGGTCGGTCGGCGGCAGGCTGCTCAGTCCCGGCAGCAAAATAAGCAGCCCGAATAACAACAGAAAAAGGTAGGACCGTCGCCCCTTTTCCAGATTTTCCAAAAAGCCCAGCACAGCCCGCATAAAACACCTCCGGCCCCCTCAACAGTGGGGCTACCAGCGCAGACTAGAGATTCGCCGCAAGTGTGTCAAGACGACCGGCGGAACTATTTGGATCGAAACGAAAAATGGGGTATTTGCCCCGAATTGACACTTGGTCCGGCAATCATCCGACTGCTCCCTGCTTCCGCTCATTTTTTTACAGACATTAGAAAATAAGCCATGCTAACCTAGTTCGTTTTTAGCGGATATTTTTGCTTCCGGCAGAATCGGGCACCCCCACTGAAAGGGTCGATCTCAGATGGAAAAGATCAGTTTTGTCGTACCAATCTACAATGAAGAAGAAAACTTGCGCCCCCTCGCGGCTGAACTGCAGGCCGTAGCCCCCGATCTGGGAGCCCCCTGCGAATTTCTATTAGTTGATGATTGCAGCAGCGACACCAGCCTCGACATACTCAAACAACTGGCGGAAGAAGATGAGCGTTTCCGCTATATCTCCTTTGCCCGCAACTGCGGTCAGTCTGCCGCCATGTGGTCCGGATTTCAGCACGCCACAGGCGATGTCATCATCACCCTCGACGCCGACCTGCAGAATGACCCCGCCGACCTGCGCGAGATGATCAAGTATTATGGTGATGAGTTCAAGATGGTCACCGGCTGGCGCTATAATCGGCAAGACACTCTATCCAAGAAGCTGGCGAGCAAACTTGGCAATCGCATCCGCAACTGGGTGACCGCCGACAATATCCATGACACCGGCTGCTCACTGAAGATCATGAACGCCGAGATGCTGAAGAAGGTGCGCATTTACAAAGGCCTGCACCGCTTCCTGCCGACACTGATGCGACTCGAAGGCGCGCGCATCAAAGAGGTCAAGGTCAACCATCGCCCGCGCCTGCACGGCGAATCAAAATATACCAACCTGCGGCGCGGCATTGAAGGAGCTTACGACCTGATTGCCATCCGCTGGATGATGATCCGCAACCTGCGTATCGAAATCGGAGAGACCAATGTTCGGAGCTGACCTGACCAGCAGTGAAATCATGATTCTGATCCTCGGCTTCACTGGACAGTCGATGTTCTTTATGCGTTTTTTCGTACAGTGGCTCTATTCGGAAAAGCATAAACGGAGCCTGATACCTACTGCTTTCTGGTATTTCAGCTTGGGTGGCAGCTCTTTACTCCTGATTTATGCCATTATCCGACGCGACCCGGTCTTCATGGTTGGCCAATCGACCGGCTTCATCATCTATATCCGCAACCTGCGCCTGATTGCGCGCGAACGCCGAGAGAAACAGGCAGCGGCTGAGCTGGCGGCAACAGAGGTCAAGGACGAAATGTAACATTCTGACCGCGTATACGGGATAATGTATACTTCTGTCCCACTACCGTAAATAATTATCATCCTCTCCCCGCCAGACCGTCAGAGCAAAGCCCTGTAATTACTAGGTTTACTTACATAATGTGTCTTTTTGACCCCGTTGGCTGCTCCCTTGCAAAACTGTATACACGAATACCGCTCATAATTAGCGGCATCAATCCAGTATCCAGCAATTTTGTATCTTAAGGAGTCCACCATGGGAAGAAAAGCCGAGAACGCCAAAAAATTTATCGTCTCCTGCCGCGTCAACAACGAAGAGATGGATCAGCTACAGAACCTGGCACGTGAGCAGGGCGCCAGCGTCTCCGATCTGTTGCGCAAAAGTCTGATCTTGCTCCAAGGCCATACTCAGCTCAGCGTCTAAAAAACTCGCAAACCCCAGCAACACCCTTGTATTACTACAGTTTCTGAGCGAACAGGAGGCGGCAGGCTGTGTCTGCCAGCCCTCCCCGCCGGAACCGCCCCTTCACTCCCCTTGCCCACCTGGACAAGGCTCAGGTTTTCCCTTGCCCCGTCCGGTCCTATTTTGCTAGTCTGCCCGGATATTCTGCAGCAGTTTCAACTCCTTTCGTAAAGCTGGCGGCAATGGACTACAAAGAGACTCTCAATCTTCCGAATACCGAATTCCCGATGCGCGGCAACCTGCCCAAACGGGAACCTGAAATGCTTCAAAAATGGCAGCAAGCTGGCCTGAACGAACGAATCGATGCAGCGAACGCCGGTCAAAAGCCGTTCATCCTGCATGATGGCCCTCCCTATGCCAACGGTCATATTCATATCGGTCATGCGCTCAACAAAACCCTCAAAGACATCATCATCAAGAGTAAGCGGATGCAGGGTCATTATGCGCCCTACGTTCCCGGCTGGGATTGTCACGGCCTGCCGATCGAGCTGATGGTCGATAAAAAGCTTGGTAAAAAGAAACGCGAAATGAGCAAGGCCGACTTCCGTCGTCTCTGCCGTGACTACGCCCGTGAATGGGTCGACATTCAGGCCGATGAATTCAAACGCCTGGGTATCTTCGGCAACTGGGATCAGCCCTACCTGACCATGGACCCCCATTACGAAGCAGCGACCGCCCGCGAACTGGCGAGTCTGGTCGAGCGTGGTTCACTGTTTAAGGGGAAGAAGCCGATCCACTGGTGTTCATCTTGCGTTACTGCCCTGGCAGAAGCCGAGGTCGAGCACGCTGATCACACCTCCCCTTCGATCTTTGTCAAATTTCCCTATGTCGATGAGCTGCCGTTCGAACTTGCAGCCCTGGGAGACAAACCATTCTCCTTCGTGATCTGGACCACCACCCCTTGGACTATTCCGGCAAACCTCGGTATCAGTCTCAACCCGGAACTCGAATATGTCGCGGTCGACACCGGCAGCGAATATCTGGTGGTTGCCGAAGGCCTCTATCAATCAGTCATGGGCACCCTCGGCCTTGAACAAACCCGGATTGCCGCGACATTCAGCAGTGAAATTTTCGATAAGCGCAACTGCCGTCACCCCTTCTATGATCGTCCCGCGCTGCTGATGCTCGGCGACCACGTGACCTTAGAAGCCGGAACCGGCTGTGTCCACACCGCTCCTGGCCACGGTCAGGATGACTATGTCATCGGGCTGCGCTACGGCCTCGAAGTCTACAACCCGGTCGATGATTACGGCCGCTACCGCGAAGACGTCGAATTTTTCGGCGGCATGAAACTTAAAGATGCCAACCAGGCGGTCAACGACAAGCTGACCGAAGTTGGCGCTCTGCTTCACTTAAGTGAAATCAAGCACAGTTACCCGCACTGCTGGCGCTGCAAGAAACCGATCATCTTCCGTGCCACCGAGCAGTGGTTTATTTCGATGGAACAACAGAACCTGCGCAGCAAAGCGCTGGCCGAGATCGACCGCGTCGAATGGATTCCAGCCTGGGGCCACGACCGCATCTTCAACATGGTGGCCGCCCGGCCCGACTGGTGTATCAGTCGCCAACGCAGCTGGGGTGTTCCAATCACCATCTGCTACTGTGAAAAATGTGGCGAAGCCCTTCTTGATGGCAAGATCATGCACCATATCGCCGATCAGTTCGAAGCGAACGGCAGCGATATCTGGTTCGAAAAAGAAGCGTCCGAAATGTTGCCAACAGGCACCAAATGCCCGGACTGCGGTCATGGCAGCTTCACAAAAGAGACCGACATCCTCGATGTCTGGTTCGATTCCGGGGTCTCCCATGCGGCGGTGCTTGAGCATCGTGAAAACCTGCAGAGCCCGGCTGACCTCTACCTTGAAGGCTCGGATCAACACCGCGGCTGGTTCCATTCGAGCCTGCTCGAATCGGTCGGTACCCGCGATCGTGCACCCTACAATTCGGTCCTGACCCACGGCTTTGTGCTTGATGCCAATGGCCGCCCGATGTCGAAATCGATCGGCAATGTCATCGCCCCCGAAGAGATCATCAACAAGTTCGGCGCCGAAATCCTGCGCCTCTGGGTAGCCGCGACCGATTATCGTGACGATATCCGCATCGGCCAGGAGACCCTGCAGCGCTTGTCCGACGCCTATCGGCGTATCCGCAACACCGCGCGCTACATCCTCGGCAATCTCGAAGGCTTCAATCCCGATACCGACTTGGTCGACCCCAGCGAAATGCTCGAGCTTGATCGCTGGGCGCTTTCACGCCTGACCGGTCTCAACGAGCGGGTCGAAAAAGCCTACAATGACTACGAGTTCCACGTCATTTATCACGCGGTGCACAACTTCTGCGCCCTCGACCTCTCCGCCTTCTATCTCGATATCTTGAAGGATCGGATCTACACCAGTCCGAAGAGCAGTATCGAGTACCGCAGCGCGCGCAGCGCCATCTACCAGATCCTCGATGCCATCACCCGCATGCTCGCCCCGATCCTGACCTTTACCGCCGAAGAGATCTGGGCAGAACTCCCGGGTCAGCGCGAGGAGAGCGTCCATCTCGCCAAGGCGCCGGCCAAGAACGACTGGCGCGACGCAGAGCTCGAAGAACGCTATGAACAACTCCAGAAAGTACGCGGCGCCGTCTCAAAGTCACTTGAGGTCGCGCGTGGCGAAAAACGGATCGGCCAATCTTTAGAAGCCAAGGTCCTGCTCAAGGCACCACCGGCACTGATGCCATTGCTGCAGGAATATCTGCCACTGCTCCCGAGCTACTTTATTGTCTCTCAGGTTGAACTCTGCGACACCCTTGAAGGCGCAACCGCCGCAGAAGGGATCGAGGAGCTGCAGCTGCGCATCGATGCCGCTGAAGGTGAGAAGTGCGAACGCTGCTGGAACTATGTCACCTCAGTCGGAGCAAGCACAGAGCATCCTCAAGCCTGCCAACGCTGCATCGACGCACTGGCTGCCAACTAATGCGTCAATACCGCTGGTTTATCGGCATAGCAACAATCGGGATTCTGCTTGATCAGTTGACCAAAGAACTGGTTTTGGCCAGCATGTCATTGCACCAGTCGATTGAGCTACTCGAAAATTTTGTGCATATCACCTATGTGCGCAACCCAGGGGCCGCTTTCGGCATCCTCGCCGATAACAGCTTGCGGATTCCATTTTTCATTCTGGTCTCAGTGATCGCCTCCCTCGGTATTCTCTGGTATTTAAGGAGAGAGCAAGGCGGCACCCTGCGCCTGCAGATTGGACTCAGCCTGATTTTTTCCGGTGCTGTGGGCAACCTGATTGACCGTATTCGTTATGGCGAAGTCATCGACTTCATCGACGTTCACTGGTACCACTCGCATTGGCCCGCCTTCAATGTCGCCGATAGTGCGATCTGCGTGGGCGTCGGCCTGCTGCTGATCGATTCCTGGCTGGAAGAAAAGAGTAAATCCACTCTGCGGGACAAGGCTAAGACCCGATAAAAAACGGGCGATCCTCTGACTGGCTTCGATGCTGCTGATTACCGGCTGCGAAATCTAAGTGGGCGGGGGCGCGACGTTCAGAACGCAAGTAAATGAAGGGAGGACCAAACAAGCAGTAAATGGACCAAAAAACCACAGCGCGGACAATCTCTATTCCGCAGACAAAACAGTGGCGACAACCCCGGTCAACCTTTCAGCCGTAAACGGCTTGGTAACAACCGCCCTGAATCCATGGTCGGCATAATTCGCCATAATAGAGTTATCCGCGTAACCACTGGAGACAACAAGTCTGGCCTGATTATTTATCTGCAGAATCTCCTGCGCAGCCCGGGGCCCTCCCATTCCACCTGGAATAGTCAGATCGAGTAAGACCAGATCAAATGGCGTCCCGGCCTGCAGAGCTCGTTTATACTCCTTAAGCGCCTCATCTCCATCGCAAGTGGTAACAACAGAACAACCCGCCATAGTCAAAATTTCCTTTGTCAGCAGACGGATATCCTCCTCGTCGTCCATTACAAGAATTTTTGCATCGAAGTGGGTCACGTCTCTGGCAATCTCCATCTCTTCGTGACGCGCCAGGCGTCTGTTGCGACTGGCCGGAAGATAGATGGTGAACGTCGTCCCCCGCCCCACTTCGGATTGTACACAGGTATGTCCGCCATGCCTTCTGACAATTGAATGGATCGTCGCCAAGCCCAAACCGTGTCCCTTCTGCTTGGTACTGAAATAAGGCTCAAAGATATGCGGCACCTGTTCCGCAGGAATACCGCAACCCTGATCGCTGACCTCGATCTTCAGATATGTTCCCGTCGACAACCAACCGACTTCATCGGCCTCGATAGCCGCATTCTGTAAACGAATCGACAAGGTTCCACCCTCGGCCATCGCCTGGCGAGCATTAAGGGTGAGATTGGAAAAGATCTGCTGGGCCTGCGCCTTATCAACCTCGGCGGCCCAGATATCGTGCGGCGGCTCAAACTCGAAGCGCACGTTACTCCCGCTCAGATCAAACTCCACAACCTCCCGGATAACATCCTCCAGCCTGACATATTCAACAATCGGGTCACCTCCCTTAGAAAAGGTCAGCAGTTTGCCGGTTAAATTTGTCGCGCGTTTCAAACTGTTAGTGGCCCGTTCAAGCGCCTTATTCGCCGGATGATCCGCAGCGAGACGCGCTTTTGCAAGCGCGATGTTGCCAAACAGTCCGGTCAGGATATTGTTGAAATCATGCGCCAATCCACCGGCGAGAGTCCCGACGGCTTCTATCTTTTCGACCCGCTGCAACTGATGTTCGTTTTCACGACGTTCAGTGATATCATCAATCACTTCCATCATATGGACACTGCCGTCGGATTGAAGCAAAGGGACAACACTGACGTCAAAAATCCGCCCCGCAGCATCCTTTGATTCAAAACGGACCGAGCCGTCCGGCACCTCCGCTCCACCCAGCGGACATTCGACGCAAGGGACACCCGTAGCGGAAACCCCTTCATAACAACAGCCGTCGGCCGAGGGGCCAAACCATGACCTTGCCGTCTCATTAACCTCATCGGCGTAAAAACTCCGGTTAACAATACGCACCCCCAGACCCAATTTATCCAGAACATCGATCGATCCCCTGATTTTGGCATCACTGACAAAAAGACGCTCCTGCTGCTCATGGATATGTCGGTCGGTTCTTTTCAGGACAAGACTCAGGTAACAGATCAATCCAAATCCCACAACAAGAGTCGCCAGAATAACAATGACCCCCAGATTATTAAACGACTCTACTTGCCGGGTTATGTCATGCAGCAGGAACAACTGCCCGATGACCTTCCCGGTCGCGTCAGGGAGCGGCCAGGAGAGGATATGCCACTGATGCCCTTCATAATTTTTCTCTAGCAAAGCCCCCGCTCGTAGAGGGGCTGCGGACAAGATCTGCCCCGTGAGTTCCGTCGAGAGTTCTGGAGACCGGTAATTCACCACCATATCGGTGCTTTCATTCCAGTCCGCCGCACGACCGAGCATTTTCATCCCCTCTTCCCATCCGGAACGCTCGACCAGCTTTTTATTGACCGCCAAAAAACAATCCGCACCAAACTTCAGATGGATCTTAGCCAGGACATCCTCAATTTCTTTACCGACCTCAACCAGTCCAATAAACTCGCCCTTATGGAAAACCGGCTGGACAACTCTGAGGGTCAGGGTCCCCAGTGTTCCAAGCTCCAATCCCGAGGTCAGCAGACCGGTCCCTTGTGCATGCCGCGTGGTATAACGATCAATGATGTCGCCAGATCTCCCGGGCTTGTGAACCCGCAGAATATTTGTGCGGTCAGGGCGCTGAAAATAGAGATGGGTAATATTATAGTTTTCTCGAAGCTCTGCAAAAAGAGGTTGGTATTTATCGTACAGGCCGTTCCTATCCGCAGAGGCGAGGAGTCGCTCAAAAGACTTGTCTTGCACCAGAACCGCCAACAGAGCACTTAACGAATTCGACTGGTTTTCAAGCAAATTAGAAAACTCGCTGTACGACTTCTCCAGAAATTCATGACTGGCATATTTCAGGTGGGAACGCTGCACCAGCAGAAGGGTTGTCGCCGTACTGACGATAAGAACAATAAAAACCGCCGCCAGCGGAAACAGAAGCCTTTTCTGAACGGGACGATGAGTATTTTGTTTCCGTAATGCATTCGCCATGAGATCAGACCCTGTCCATTAGTGAGATAAATGGGCACATCAAAACTTCAAATCTTTGTGCACACTAATTTTGAGTATAGCATACAAAATTTTGAAGAAATGTAGAAAATAAAGACGATATTTTCCAATCTTTCTATTAATAGATACTGCATCGACAATGCAATAAAGGGATCCACAGCAAAAAATAATCGCCACCGACTCCCTCTCACCAGAGGATTGCTACCCTTCCGCAAACCAACAAAATCTTATGAATACAACGACCAATTTCTCAGATTGACAAAAACCGTAATTGCGGAGTATAAATCCTTGGTTCGCAGCTTGAAGCGACCAGGAAACAGAGAGAATATGATGTCGGGGCGTAGCGCAGTCTGGTAGCGCACCTGCTTCGGGAGTAGGGGGTCGGAGGTTCAAATCCTCTCGCCCCGACCAATTTTTTTGATACGTTTCAACGGCTTCGCATCCCGAACCTGCGAGTCGGAATAACAAAAAAGCGTTTCCGGTCCGTCTCTGGTCCGCAGGCGCTTTTTCTTTATCCAATTTGGCTTTCGGCGTTTGTATCTGTACCGGAATCGTCGACCCTTCTCGCGGTTGCTTTCTCTTATACTTCAATCGTTTACGGCAGATCACTCTTTTTGGAGCAGTCTCCGGTCCCCCGAAAGGGCTCTGGTGAGGGTCCGGGAGGACCTATCGGCCTGCCCTTACTTTTCAACTTGCATAGAAAGACCGCGATCTGTTTTTAAGTTGTGCAATCCGGTCCGATTTGGAAATGGCAATATCTCTTTTGTGGACGTCAAACCAGTGAAAGCTGTGTTAGAATTTGTCGTGATCAATCTCTCTTGAAAGGTTGCTCAAGCTTTATCGCTAAACATGTTGCTCTCCATGTTAGGCCTGCAATCCACGTCAGGATCACTTCTTTCGATGTAAACCATATTTATCTAGCGCATAAGGGAAAGCCCTCATAAGTGAGAAAATAGGGTCAGGCTTGCAATGTTGCAAACCTGAGCTACTCTTAGCCTATGGCTCGTAAATCCCGCATCCACTATCCAGGCGCACTCTATCATGTCATGCTGCGTGGCAATGATGGCGCAGATGTGTTCACAGAGGATGAAGACCGTTATCGTTTTTTTCTTCTGCTACAAGAAGGGATCGAGCGCTTCGGTTTTCGTGTCCATGCCTTCTGCTTGATGAGCAATCATATCCACCTTGCCCTGCAGGTTGGCGAGATCCCCTTGTCCCGTATCATGCAAAACCTCTCCTTTCGCTACACGCAATGGTTCAACTGGCGCACACACAAAAAGGGGCATCTCTTTCAGGGACGATACAAAGCGATTCTCGTCGAGGAGGACGATTATCTGTTGCAACTGGTGGCTTATCTCCACCTTAATCCCGTGCGAGCGGGCATGACCGTAAGCCCAAGTGAATACGCTTGGTCGAGCCACAGAGTTTACATGGGCGAGGTGTTAATTCCCTGGCTGTCATGCGTTCCAACGCTGTCTCAACTGGCTAAAAAAATTAAACCCGCTCGCAGGCTTTTTTCTGATTTTGTAGTGAGCCAGCAGGGCCTGGGGCACCGGAAGGAATTCCACGGTGCTAGGAGTAAGGATTCACGTATTTTTGGAGAGGACAATTTTTTGAACGAAGTCCTGCACCGCGCAGAAGACTTACCTCTGCAGAGACCGGATCTGCGCGTTACGCTGGAGATTGTTGCCAAATATTTTAAATATGATGTCGAAGATCTGCGACTCCCCAGCCAGAATCAACAGATTTCACAGATGCGGGCTTTTGCCGCTTGGGCGATACTCGAATGCAGTAATGCAACCCTAACCGAATTGGGCCATTGGTTGTCACGGGATGTCAGCTCATTAAGTTCGGCTGTCAGGCGCCTGCGTGAAAAAGCAAAATTCGATGTTAGTCTCAAAAGAGATATGGTTGCCTTAAGGGAACAATTGGTCAAGTTTGCAACTTTGCAAGCCTGACCCTATTTCTGCTATTTCTGCGGGGCATCCCGAAACTGCGCGTCGGTTACAGACTACAAAAGTGCCTCCGAACCCTGCTGGGGTTGGAGGCACTTTTGCGTCAAGGTTATTCGGTTATAAACCCAAGGCTTGAATAGATACGGCACTTGCTATTCAGGCTGGCAGACCGTCCCCACAATTCCGACCAATTGTAAATCGGTACAGCTGTGACGGTAAACTTAACCTCTCAGTAAAATGTGGTGACACGACCCTTTTGCTTTCAAAAATCAACGAATACCCGACGACCTACCACTTGGTCTTCGTCAAGTCACATTCAATAACTTCACCATGCTTGGCGGGCGTATTGGGTTGAGACTGTGACTCACACAAAAGAGTGGTGCCATAGTCATTGCGCCTATCATGGGCATTACTGCGTGCCCATACGGTCACCATCGCCTTTTCTTCAGGTTTGGCTTCGCAGCTTCCATCGATATCGAAGGCATGAATGGTGTTTTGATGGAAATAGATCAGCGCGTCTTGACTCGGAGAGGTCGAGCTCCACATCTTATGCTCATTGACCATACCGGTATCGAATGAAATAACACGCTGCTTATCATCCTCACTTACGGTTTTTATCAATTCATTATCTTCTCTAATAGCGAAGTTCTTGAATTGATTGACGCAGGCAGGTTCACGCATGGTGTAGTAGATTTCTGAAATGGCGTGGTTATGATAGGGGTAAAAGGTATCGACAGATTGGGTCACCATGCCGACTTCGGCACCGACTTTCTGACCATTGATCTCATCTATGCGCAACAATCCCCAGGGACCGAAAACCTCGGCATAGGCATAACCGCCGCGAATATTGACGAAGTTTCGCTTATTACGCTCACTGTCTTCAGCATACATAGGGTACCAACCGACTGCGGCCCACAGGTTTGGCAGGGCGTTGGCGCTAATATCATAAGGAAAGCTGACGGGCATTTTAAGGTCCGAGCCAGTCACCATCTTGGAGAAGTTTTTGGTGAACTGACGGCCATACTCTTTTACTTTTTCATTGGTGACTTTTTTATCGAAAAATTCTTTGAAGGATGTGCGCTTGAGCCATTTGGCCACAGGTGAGTTTTGCTCCAGTTCGCCGCCAGGACTATAGATCCAGTTCACATCTTCACGGGCGCTAAAGCACAACTTGGCTTTGTCAGGATTATTGATAACTTGATAAATATTCTTCACCATGAGCTTCATGTCGCGCCGATCCATGATGCACATGCGTTTTACACCGCCGGCGGTTTCATAGATGGTGCTGTCTGAATTGATACAGCCACTATTCGCGTCATTTGTGAGTGCCTGGGCATAGGCGTTCAGGTAGGAAAGGGTTTCATCCCAGAGAATGTCGACATATTTCTGATCCGAGGGCGAGTAGTTGGCGGGAGCGGTTAAACACTTGAACTCGGTATTGGCGATCTCTGCGGCATCTAAAAAATCTGGGACATCCGCAGCGCCAGCCCTCAATGGCAGCAGAAAGCAAAGCATTAAAATCAGGAAAGCAGGCCCAAATACCTTCGGACCTATCTGCGTTTTTACAAAACGGCCACCCTTGTTTCCCATTTTTGTCTCCTTTTAGATATTCTGGTTAAAAGGCCACAGATACGATTCGACTTTGGCCTTATGGGTTCAAAAATGGCCCAGTTGTGGCCCGGGGAACACAGATTCAAAATCAGGGTTTCATTCTGATTTATATGAAAAATACTCACTGGCAGCTATGGTTCACCTGAGTTTATGACTCTTTACTCTATGAAGATGAATTGAATATTTAAATGTAAAACATCTATTTGTCAAACAAATAATTAATTACTAGAACGTTTTTATATTTTGGTGTGAATGAGGGCATAAAAGGTCAAACTTAAAAAGCTCGTACCCACCATAAATATGCAAACAACACCCCTCAAAACAAAACAAACAACGTTCTCCTTAAAAGCAAATCAATGCTGACCTGCCCAATATGACGTTGGGTGACATAAAGCCCGCGGCCTCCACATCTGTTTACTCCCAGGAGGCTGTCCGAGGATAGGGCCGTAGCGAAAATCCAAAAGTTTGAGAACAGATTTGGGGTCGTTTGAGAACTCATCGCCGTAGCTAAGGGCCAAATAAGAGCTGGGATATGGGCCAAACAGCTGGGTTTGCAGCCAGCCTCTCATTCTCAGCCAGCCTCTCATTCTCAGCCAGCCTCCTAGATAAAGCGCTGCATCATTTCAGCAGCCCAGGCCTCAACATTCTCCGAGGTCACCTGGTGAGCGGCAAGGGCTTTTTCGGTATGACATCGCAACTCTACATCCTGAAGATCTGTCAGGCGGTTAAAAATTCCACAGCGACGGCCAACGATATAGAGTATCTGTTCCTGCGACGCTAACTCCAGAAAGTTACGGATCGGGGCGATCATGCGCTCTTTGTCAGCTGGCAACCGCCCCTCGACCTCCTGAAACAGGTTGAGAATATGGTCGCTCTTGACGGTGCTGCTGATCCCCTCCAGGTTGTCGAGAAACAGCAGCAGCTCTTCGGCCTTTTTGATATCTCCGAGGGGTGCGAAACTTCCTGCCACAACATCCTGGTAAAGATCCACAGCCTCGGGAATCGCCAGGGTCCTGATACGGATAAAATCGGGATCGATCTGATTGATCGCAGCGGCGGTTTCAAGGGCATTCTGTCGCGTAAACGCCTCTCCGCCCAGGCCTGGCATAAAATATTCCGACAGCTCGATCCCGGCCCTTTTGACCTTCTGCCCGGCAACAATCTGGGTCTGTTTATCGACGCCCTTGTTGATGAAAACAAGGACCTCATCCGCCGCCGACTCCATACCGATATGAATTCTATTCAAACCAGCCGATGCTATCCGGTCCATATCTTCATCGCTGATCTGCGCAACGGACTTGGCGCGAGCATAGGAGGTGATTCGTTCGATCTGCGGAAATAATTTACGAGCATAACTCAGAATTTCGACCAACTCTTCTGGTTTGATGACCAGGGTATTGGCGTCCTGAAGAAAAATCGATTTCATCCCGCTGCGCAGCCAGATCAACGCCGCATGAAAAGCCATTTGATCACCCTCGGACAGACCAGCCTGGAACTCTAGAATTTCGGGCTGACGTTCAGCACCGGACTGCTTAAGGATTCTCTGAATTTCATCGATATAATGCCGAACCCTGTCGATATCTTTTTTGATGTGCGCTACTGGCCGGATACTGAATTTTTCGCCCTTATACAGGCCACAGAACCTGCACTTGTTCCAGGGACAATTGCGGGTAATTCTGAGCATCAAACTTTGCGCTTCACTCGGTGGCCGGATCGGGCCGAGCTCAAAACCTTGATAATCTCCGATGTGTGTCATAGGTCGGACCTCTGCTCCTTCTACTCTCTCCAACGTCCAGCCGTTAAAAAAGACAACGGCCACCCTCGAAAGAATGGCCGTTGCCAAGCACAAACATCACTCGATCCACATAAAGCTAGACAGCTTCTGAGGGTTATATCTCAACTGGCCGAGGAAAATTACGGCTTGATGATAATCTTGCCGAAGAGTCCTTTTCCGGAAACAAATTGCGCGTAGGCCTCAGCGGCCTGATCGAAGGTGTATTCAGCGCCGATAGCGGACTTGATCTTGCCCTGCCCCATCCAGTAGAGACCCGCCTCAAGTTCAGCCTTGGTCCCCTGGGTCGAGCCGAGGATATTGGTCCCCTTGAAAAAGACGTGGCGCAAATCAATTTTGGCGTCATAGCCGGTGGTGGCCCCGCAGCTGACCAGGGTTCCGCCGAACTTCAACAGAGTCAACTGGGCGTTGAAATGGGTTTCACCGACATGGTCGAAGGAAACGTCGATCCCCGGCGCACCGCCATCCTTCGTGGCGATCTCCTTGCAAATACCACGGACCTGTTTAACCCAATCCTCATCACGGTGATTGACAACATAGTCGGCGCCCAATTCTTTGCACATTGCTGCATTCTCGGGGCTGGCCGTGGCAATAACGGTACAGTTGTAAATTTTGGCAATCTGGATTCCAAGGTGACCGACTCCGGAACGTCCGCCCATGATCAGCACAAGCTGACCCGGCTTGATCTGAGCGCGGCCAACCAGCATGTGCCAGGCGGTGAGCAGGTTCATAGCGGCAGCGGCAGCCTGCTCATAGCTGACAGAGTCCGGAATCTTGACCACGTTCACTTCGGGCAGACAGACCTGCTCGGCGTGGCTACCGGGAGTCGTCTGGAAGCCCCAGACCATACGCTTTGAGCAATCGTATTCGCGGCCGCTGGTGCAGGCTTCGCAAACCCGGCAAGCGATATTGGCGTGAATCGCGACCCGGTCGCCGACCTTGATACTGGTCACTTCACTGCCGACCGCCATGACATCGCCTGCTGCGTCGGATCCCGAGATGTGCGGCAACTCGACCGGAATCGGATTGCCCCTCATACCCCAAACGTCGTTATAGTTCAGTGCAGAGGCCTTAACCTGAATCAGGACTTCATTCGGTTTGGGCTCAGGGTTCGGGACATCCTCCACGCTCAGGATGTCTGCAAAATTATCATCGGGCGCGTATTCTCTGTAGATAAGGGCTTTCACGGCTTTAATCCTCTCCGGTGTGTTGGGGCTTCCCGCCAGCAGATCTTCCTGCGCTGGAAGCAGCTCTTTTTTATGTGATTTTGGCCAGCCTAACCAGTATTTATGTATTTGTCAAACGAATAGATAAATACTTCCTATTGCGGCAAAAATGGGTTATCTTATGTCCTACAGAAACAGCTTAAGATCATAAGTGCCGAAGCGCACAGGGAGATATTATAAAAAATGGCGATCAATTTCCAACCACTTGTCGTAGAAAGCCTTGCCAAGCAAATATCAGAAAACATCCGTGCCGCTATTATGGATGGTAGTCTAAAGGTTGATGATCAACTCCCGACCGAGGAAGTTCTGGCCAAAAAATTCAACGTATCTCGTCCCACGATTCGTGAGGCGTTAAAACGTCTCGCCGCCCAGAACCTCATCCGCAGCCGCCGAGGTCCAAGCGGCGGAACCTTTGTTAATCGACCCAGCCAGGAAGATCTGCGCTCATCGTTGACCGGGTCGACCATGCTTATGGTCAGCATGGGCGAGTTCAGCCTGTCTGAGATTGCCGAAGCGCGCCGTGAATTGGAGCTGACCTGTTGCCCCCTTGCCGCGGAACACCGCGAAGAAGAACAGCTGCTGACGATGGTGGAGGAGATTGAGCGCCAAAAAGACCCGGCCACAACCGATGTCGACTTCTGCGCCTCTGATGTTCGCTTCCATCGGGCGCTGGTCGATGCGACCCACAACCCGGTTCTACAGTTTGTGATGTTTGCTGTCATCGAAGCCTTACAACCGGCGACCAACCTGGTCATTTTCCGCTTCAGAGAGCGGGCAAAAATCCTCGCCCAGCACGAACGTATTTATCAAGCGATCAAAATCCAGGATGCTGAAGCCGTCGAAGATGCCCTGTCCGAACAGATGGACTACCTGTGCGAGCAGTACGCCCAGGCCCAGGAATGGCAGCGTGAACGCGATGAGAGTTCTCAGTGAGCGATCACTTCAAAGCTCTTCTCTTGACCCGCATAAACGGAGGGATTGAACACCAGATTCACCAACTCACGATTGATGATCTGCCCGCGGGCGATGTCCTGGTTGCGGTAAAATACTCCAGCCTTAACTACAAAGACTGCCTGGCCGTAACCGGCCAGGGGAAGATAGTTAAACACTACCCGATGATCCCCGGAGTCGATTTGACCGCTGAAGTCATAAGGTCGGAATCGCCTGACTTTCAGCCCGGTGATAAAGTGCTGCTGACGGGTTGGGGCGTAGGGGAAAGTTACTGGGGTGGCTTTACCCAGCAGGCTCGACTGAAATCCGAATGGCTGATTCCGCTACCTGAAGGGCTGGACGGATTAAGGGCCATGGCCATCGGCTCAGCCGGTCTCACGGCCATGCTATGTGTCATGGCGTTGGAAGATCAGGGTGTCACCCCGGGCCAGGGAAAAGTACTGGTTACCGGTGCCAGTGGCGGGGTCGGAGGGGTTGCGGTCGCCTTGCTCGCCAAATCAGGTTTCTCCGTTACTGCGCTTACCGGCAACAGAGATAACGACGACTACCTTTATCGACTCGGCGCCACAGAGATTATCGACCGGGCCGAGCTTGAACAGCCAGCCCGCCCCCTGGAAAGTCAACGCTGGGCAGGAGCTGTCGACACTGTCGGCGGCAAGGTTCTCGCTCACCTGCTGGCTGAGATGGCATACGGCGGCACCATCGCCGCAACCGGCCTGACCGGTGGCTCTGAACTCAGGACGACGGTTATGCCGTTTATTTTGCGGGCGGTCAAGATGGTCGGTGTGGAAGTCACGACCTGCCCGATCCCCCTGCGAAAAACCGCCTGGGCACGCCTGGCAAATGAACTCCCTGTTGATCTTCTGGAACAGATTTACAAGGTTATCTCCCTTGAAGAGGTTCCGCAATATGCCGAATCACTATTGGCGGGGCAGATTAAGGGTCGCGTTGTTGTCGACCTCTTGCTCTAATCCTCCGAGGTCATCCTCTCTCCGGTTGAAGGTTTTACTCCGAGGCGCCGACCGGCACTTTTTGAACACTCAAAATCGTTGACCCTCTTCACAGCCCGGGTTCCCAATGAAAATAGCGCCGGATATAATCTATGTTTGAAATGTCGGATCAGACATGGGCCACCGCTTAAAACTTCCCTCTTTTCTAAGGAGATTTCAATGGATAATATAAGTTTCAAGGCCATGGTCGTAACGGAAGGCGCAGACAAACAATTTATCCGGGAGATTCAACAAAAGCAGATTGATGATCTGCCAGCGGGTGATGTCCTCATCAACGTTCAATACTCATCCCTGAACTATAAAGATGCCCTCTCAGCCTCTGGCAACAAGGGCGTTACGAGAAAATATCCCCATACACCAGGTATCGATGCCGCCGGTGTTGTCGCAGAAAGCAGCAGCCCTGAATTTAAAATAGGTGAGCAGGTGCTGGTTACTGGCTACGACCTGGGAATGAACACATCAGGGGGATATGCGGAATATGTTCGCGTACCGGCGGACTGGGTTGTTAAATTGCCCGAGAACCTGACCTTACGAGAGAGCATGATCTATGGGACAGCCGGATTTACTGCGGCCCTCTCTTGTTTCAAATTAATAAATAGCGGTGTCACCCCGGACAAGGGACCTGTGCTTGTCACAGGTGCGACGGGTGGGGTGGGTAGTATCGCCCTGTCGATCCTGGTCAAAAGCGGATACGAGGTCATTGCTGTCAACGGCATTGTCGATGAAGCAGATTACCTTGTTGAGCTAGGAGCCAGAGAAGTCATCAGTATTGAAGAGGCCGATGACAAAAGTGGTCGACCACTGCTGAGACCACGCTGGGCAGGGGCCATCGATACAGTTGCCGGTAACATTCTCTCAACGGCGATCAAAACGACAAAGTACGGTGGCTCAGTAACCTGCTGCGGCAATGTCGGGGCGGCCGAACTTCAATCCTCAATCGTCCCTTTCATCATAAATGGGATCACCCTGCTTGGCATCGACTCGGTGAACTGCCCGGTCGATATGCGCATGAAGGTCTGGAACAAGATCGCCTCTGATTGGAAGTTGGACCGTCTTGAAAAGATCACGACCGAGCTCTCGTCCCTGGAAGCACTCGAAGAGCGTATCGGGCTCATTTTGGAAGGGAAAAGCAGGGGCAGAGCAATTGTCAAAGTTGCAGGATAAAAACGCGACTGCCCCCAAAACACCTACTATTTGAAAATCGGGACAGCGTCAACGGTGAACTTAATATTTTAGTGAAATGGGTAGACACGCCCCCCTCCGTTTTCTGTGTGAAGGAAAATCAAAGAGCCATGACAGAAATTACCATTCGAACACCTGATGACTGGCACCTGCACTTTCGCGATGGCGACATGCTAGCTGAAACTGTCTTCGCTACGGCTCGTTGCTTCCAGCGCGCAATTGTAATGCCCAATCTGTTGCCACCGGTAGCGAATATTGAGATGGCTCTGGCGTACCGGCAGCGGATTCAATCAGCACTTCCGGTCGGTCACAGTTTCGAACCTTTGATGACGATGTATTTGACAAACAGCACCTGTGTGGACGATATCCGCCAAGCTAAGTCAGCTGGAATAATTGCCGCCAAACTTTACCCGGCGGGTGGCACGACCAATTCAGATGCGGCTCCCAATGATCTAGCCACTATGTCTCCGGTTTTTGAGGTGATGCAAGAGGTTGGTATGCCCCTGTTAATCCACGGGGAAGTCACAGATACGCAGGTCGACATCTTTGATCGGGAAAAGGCTTTTATCGATAGACGGCTGACTAAAATCGTCCAGGACTACCCAGCCTTAAAAGTCGTGCTGGAGCATATCACCACGGCAGATGCCACTCAGTTTGTCGCCGAGGCGTCTGAGAACGTTGCCGCAACCATCACGCCGCAACACCTGCTGCTGAATCGCAACGATCTGCTAGTCGGGGGGATCCGTCCGCACAACTTCTGCCTGCCGGTTCTGAAGCGCAATACCCATCAAGCAGCGCTGCGGGCTGCAGTGGCAACCGGATCTCCAAAATACTTTCTCGGCACCGATTCTGCCCCCCATGAAAAGCACCGTAAAGAGAGTGCCTGCGGTTGTGCTGGTTGCTATTCGGCCTGGAGCGCCCTTGAACTTTACACTCAGGTCTTTGATGAATTGAATGCTCTCGATAAGCTGGAAAACTTCACTTCAGGTCATGGTGCTGATTTCTATGGCCTGCCGCTTAACCAGGGAACCCTGACTTTGATCAAAGAGACCTGGACGGTGCCGCAAGAGATCATTTTACCGAACGGGAGACCGATTGTCCCTTTTTGGGGCGGTCAGGAAGTCCGCTGGAAGGTAAAAGCTGCAGCTTAGGGTGAATAATAAAGCGCCCAGGTTCCACACTGGGAACCTGGGCGCTTTATAGCAGAATATGACTATGCAGTAAGCGGCCACCCAAGAGTGGCCTGCAATACTAACGGCCCTGATTGGCAAGTACACTGACAAAATCACTCTGACCGATCACAACACTAGCCGCCTGGAAAATATCGAAGGTCAGGTACCCCCCTACAGTTCCTCTAGCTTGGTAAATAAGGTAGCGGTTATTGAGCCCGTCACTCACAAACAGCTCGCTCCCCTCGACAAAAACCCCCCGCGGGTCATTCAAAGTTTGCGCCGAGGGGGTATCTGGGACGTAATCTCCATTGGTATCATTCCCTGTGTCCCCGGAGAAATCAACCTGCCCCAGAACTACATCGGCTCGAACGAAGCTTGTGGCAGGGAAGGTATTCCAGATCAAAACCCGGTCATTGCTGTTATCAGCAACAAAGAGCTGGCCGTTTTTGCAGAACACACCATCAAAGGGGTAGTCCAAGGTCCGATTTGAGGGGTGTGGGTCAGAGGTGCCATCCTGATTATCATCATTAAATGCATTGGAAACAAAATCAGCCTGCCCTAGCACCAAGTTGGCCGGAGCAAAATCAACGGTCGGAAAGCTGGTCCAGATCAGAATGCGGTTATTCATAGAATCGAGCACAACCAGCTTGGTACCATCAGTCCAGACACCTGTCGGATAGTTCAAGGTCCTTGCAGATGGTATCGAAGGGTTGTCTTCAACACCATTCTGGTCCACATCATTAGCTGCACTATTGGTAAAAGAATTCTGCCCAAGAACAATATCGGCCGCAACGCCATTGCTGTTCGGGATGTGGCTCCAGATCAACACGCGATTATTATCGCTATCGGCAACAACTAATTTGTCAAGCGCGGCATACGAGGTTTCAGGACTCGACAGACCACTAGCGGTAGTCGCGATACCATTCGACACAAAATCTGCCTGCCCCACCACCACATCGGCGCTCCCCGGACCACTGGTCGGCGCAGCGTTATAGATGAGGATGCGGCTGTTGTCCGTATCGGTAACAAAAAACTTGCCATTATCGACCGAAAGAGCCTGAGGGCCTCCCAGATAAGTCTGACTGACCCCAGTTGTTATGGTAGCAAAGTCGGGCTGGCCAAGGACAAAATTAGCGCGGGCTCCATCGCTGGTCGGGATGTTGTTAAAACCGAGAACCCGAGAGTTCCCCCAGTCCGGAAGGTAGAGCACTCCATTATTCACCACTGGATTTCCGTAGCCGTCATTAATTGTATTTGCAGCGGCAGGGTCCACAATTCCACCTCCACCACCACCTCCGCCGCCTCCACAACCGGACAGTGTTAACCCCATGAACACGACCAGGACCAGCAACCGCCGAGACAACAGTTTCATATTTCGTTTCATAGATTAAGTCATCCTGTCTTATTGGACGTTTGTAAATAGTAAATATCTCAAACAATATTCAGATATAGCCCGATGTCAGGCGTTCAATCGAAGAAAGATTACAACCCTCAGACAGCCGATTGTAGCAGGACTCGTATCTGGTGAGAATTGCTATTTTAAATTCTAACCATTCCTGTTGTTTTAAATATCCTCAAACCGATTCCATCTATATCTGGTTACAATCTCCCGGATAAAGCCATCTTCTTGCTTTTTCTCACCTGAGAATGGTAAAAACAGTCCTCAACGCAAGAGCGGAATCCTGAGGGCGCTGATTCCAAGCCAACCCTCCCCAACTATTCTCCTTATAGAAATACACCATGACTCTCTTCCTATTGCTACTCTTTAGTTATCTGGTCGGTGCCATTCCTTCTGGCGTTATTCTGACTCGCCTTTTCGGTGGCGCGGATGTGCGAAACTCTGGCAGCGGAAATATTGGTGCGACCAACGTCTACCGCGTTGCCGGACGGACCTTAGGCATCCTGACTCTGGTTGGCGATTGCCTCAAAGGGGCTGTTCCGGTGCTGTTGGCATCGACTGTCTTTGAACTTTCTGTGCCCCATATTGCGCTGGTCGCACTGGCAGCATTTCTGGGCCATTGTTATCCGATTTATCTCGGGTTTAAGGGGGGGAAGGGGGTCGCTACCGCTCTGGGGATTTTCCTGGTGCTCTCCCCCTGGTCAATTCTGTGTGTGCTTGGGATTTTCGTAGCAGTTCTTTACCTCTGGCGCTTTATTTCTCTCGCCTCAATTACGGCAGCAGCTACGGTCCCTTTCCTGGTTCTGCTGTTCGAACGCTCAAGCCCACTCTTTGTCGCAACTCTGATTATCGCCAGCATTGTTATCTGGCGTCATCGCGAAAATATCGGTCGTTTGCGTAGCGGAACCGAAAACCGCTTCAATCTCTAGGCCCCACCATGAGATTGTGCCCTAGACAGCGGCGGGTCCTGACGCTGGCCATATTTTTCATCCTTGCTTTGAGTCTAAGCTGGTGGGCGTTCTCGCCGGTCAGCCCACCTCCCAACGCTTCTCTTACCATTAAGCCGGGGAGCTCACTGATTCAGGTGGCTCGGCAACTTGCGGCAAAAAATGTTGTTCGGTCCCCCCTGACGCTCCGCCTGCTGGCGCGTATCCAAGGGCAGGAAACTGAGATCCAGGCTGGCCAATACCTCTTCACTCTCCCCGCGACTCCGACTGAGATTCTGCAGCGGCTTGTTGCTGGTGACGTTGTCCAGATAAGTGTCACCATCCCTGAAGGATTTAACCTTCGGCAGATCGCTGAACGTCTGGATCAGATGGGGATTGCCAACCACAGCGCACTCATTACAGCGGCGCATAATGCTGATTTCATAAAGGAACTTGGAGTTTCTGCGGCTTCGCTTGAGGGCTACCTGTTTCCAGAAACCTACCGTTTTGCTCCTGGTATCAATGAATATGATCTGTTACGCATGATGGTCGTGGAGAGTAATCGCCAATTCGAGCGGCTCTTGAAATCTCTTAAACAGAAACCGTCACTGGCGAAACACCAGTTGCTGACGCTGGCCTCGATCATCCAGCAGGAGACCGGTCGAGAAGAGGAAATGCCGCTAATTTCTGCGGTCTTCCATAACCGCCTGAAGCGCAACATTCTGCTACAGACCGATCCGACTGTGATTTACGGGATTGCTAATTTCAATGGCAATCTGACGCGCAAGGATTTGCAGCGCCCCACGCCCTATAATACCTATCTCAAGCGCGGCTTACCGCCTGGGCCGATTTCGAGCCCTGGCTACAAAGCTCTACAGGCTGCAGCCCAGCCGGCACAGAGTCAATACCTCTACTTTGTCGCCCGCGGTGACGGCAGCCACCAGTTTTCCAAGACTCTCAAGGAACACAACCTCGCGGTGCGCAAATATCAATTAAGACGCCACCGATAATTTATGTGGCCAGTGAACTTCTAAAATGTCTTGCCCTTTCGCGCTCTGTCAACCCTGATCCAGGACGAATGGAGTGTGGCAAAAGACGAAAGCCCCTCTGCTCACTTGAGTAGAGGGGCTTTCGTCTTGATATCGAAATAAATGTTATCCGGCCGAGATACTAACGAAGACTAAACCTTCAGTGCCGGTATTCTCAATGCCGTGTGACTCGCCAGCAGGTGCGACCAGAACGGTTCCAGGGGCAACGCTCACCGGGTCCAGACCTTCCGCAAGATAATTGCCGGTTCCTTCAAGAACAACCCAGTAATGATCTCCAGCGTGAATATGCGGATGAATATGTTGCTTCGGCAGCAAACACCAGAGGGTCATGCGACCCTGAGCAGTTTCACCCAGAGCGACCTTGTTGGCCTTCTCTTGACTATAAGCAATTTTGTCCTGGTAGTTTGCGTATTGCATAAATGGCCTTTCTAGGCTTTAGCCAACTGAACACCGATACGGTTACAGCCATCATCAAGTAAGCCCTGGATGTCCAATTCGGCGAAATGGTACGGCGCGAAGATCAACCCATCCGGCAGGTCTTTGTCGATTTTGGCCGGGCCGCTGGTTGTCCCGTTACGACTGGTCAACTTGACGCGACCGCCATCGACGATACCTGCGACTGCTGCATCAGCGGGGCTGATACAGACAACACCCTGAGTTTCGACTTCCAACGGGGCAGCAGACCAGGTTGTAGTCGTCCCGAAGTGGAAGATAGACTTTCCACTGACCAGTTGCAAGCCAGTTTCAACCTCTTCAACCTTGGGCGTCTGGTAATGGAAGCTTTTGAGCGCCGGACGATAGGGTTGCTTGAGGCAGGGGCGATTCCGCTCGTTGCCAGCAAAACAGATATCACCGTAAAGCGAACTGAGACTGCTGACTTCAGACAGGATTTCACTCCGGCTAAGATGAACCGACTGTTTCTGTATGCGAGCGAACAGCCCGGCGAGAATCTCCCAGTCTTCACGGGCTTCACCGGGCGAAGAGATTGCTTTTTCGAGCGAACGAACGCGATGGTCCAGCGAGGTCACGCTACCGCCCTTTTCGGCCCAGGAGGATCCCGGGAGAACAACCTTGGCCAGCTTGGTCACCTCAGTTGGCAAGATATCCTGAACAACAAGGAAATCAACCTTCTCCAGCGCCTTGCGCCAGCGATTGGCGTTCGGGAATGTCAGAGGGTTGGTCGCTGCCAGATAGAGGAACTTGACCTTGCCAGTTTCGATCCCCTCAAGAATACCGAGGGCATCAAGCCCTGCCATAGGCAATTTTGTCTGCCAGGCCTTGCCGAAGCGCTCTCGTGACTCCGCATAGGGTTGGTAGCCAGGCAGGTACTCGGGGCAGATCCCCATGTCGAGCATGCCTTGCATGTTCCCTTTTTCATCGAGCGGGAAGAGGCCACCAGCGTCACTCCCGCGCAATGCGCCACAAAGAATCGCCAAGTCGGAGATTGCCACCGCCTTTTCGTAACCGCGCGCACTCTTGGTGATTTCAGCACCGAAGATGATCGAAACAGTCTTGGCCTTTCCGAGGATATCTGCGGTCTCTTCCAACTGGCTGCGACTTACACCGGTTTTGCTGCAGACGGCTTCGACATTGATCGCATCAAGGTGGACTTTGAGCTCGTCAGGGTTTCCAAGATATTGATTCAGATATTCACTGTCGAGCAGATTCCGTTCGTAGAGTAAGCGACTGATCCCGTTGGCCAGTTCAAGCTCGGTCCCTGGATTACAGGTCATCCCGACATTAGCAAACTTGCTCAGCTTGATATGGCGCATGCCGGCGACGATCAACTTTCCATCGTTACGTCGACAGGAATTCTGCACCTGCCAATCGACCGCTGGAGCTTCAGCTGTTGGATCAGCACCGAAAACCATCACCGCCTCAGACTTACCAATAGCGCTGATCAGGTTACTGGCACCACGCAGGCCCAGCACTGATTCAGTGGCATTCATCGCGCGCAAGGCTCCAAAGCGAGCCTCAGAATCTATATTGTTGCTGCCAAAGCCAACGCGGAACATCTTCTGGAACAGGTAATTCTCTTCGTTGCTCAAGCGCGGCGAACCCAGACCCGCCAAAGACTGGGCTCCGTCGGTGCCGCGGATCGCCTCGACCTCGGTAGCGATCTTGTCGAATGCCTGCTCCCAAGTGACCGGTTTCTGCTCAATCAAGGGACTGGTCAAGCGCTCGGCGTGATTGACATAACCGTAACCAAAGGAGCCACCAATACAGAGGTTGCCATTATTCGTCGTCCCCTCGTCATCCGATGTGATGCGGAATATTTCATTCCCTTGGGTATTGATATCGATCTGACAATGGCTCGAGCAAAGGGTACAGACCGATGGAGTTTTACGCAGAGCCCAGGGACGTGACTTGAACTTATAGGGCTTGGAATTCAGCGTACCGGTCGGACAAACGGCCACGCAGTTGCCGCAGAATTCACAATTGAGCGGCTTGCCATCCGGCGTGTCGATATAGGCCGCATCACCTCTGTCCTTAACGACAAGCGCGCTAGCACCAACCAGCTCGTGGCAAACTTTGACGCATTTTTCACAGAGGATACAGCGTGAAGGGACCTGCTGGATGAGTGGCCAGTTATTGATGTCAGCATGATTGAGGTTCTCGCCCTCAAAACGCTGAGTATCAACCTCGAGAGAATAACAGCTGTTCTGCAGATCGCATTCACCACCCGCATCGCAAACCGGACAATCCAGCGGGTGATTCACCAACATCAGCTGCATGACCTGTTGACGAATTTTGTGCAATTTTTCGGTCTGAGTAGTGACGACCATGCCTTCAACTGCCGGGGTATTGCAAGCCGTCATCGGCTTGTCGGCGCCCGCGATCTCAACCACGCAGATGCGACAGGCACCGGTAGGGGAGATCTTTTTCAGAAAACAGAGTGTCGGGATTTTGATCCCTATCTTTTCGGCGGCCGCAAGGATGGTAGCACCCTTGGCAATCTCCACGTCACGCCCATCAATCTTGAGGTTGACCATGATTTCTCCACATCAAGCAATCGATCGAAGCAGATTCGACCTTTTCGCTCTTTATAAATCCAGTTTGATTCAGCCGACTGCAATCATGCCGACGCGGTAACAGCGCAGGCAACGTTCTGCCTCGGCGACCGCCTGGCTTTCAGGCATGGCAAGTTCAATTTCTTCGTAATTTTTAGCCCGTTCGTGACCGGCAATCTTTGGTTGATGCTCACGATGCGCGCCGCCGACCAGACCGGTCTCTTCGCTCTTATCAAAAACACCGAAGTTGTTCAGAACATCTTCCATGGCGTCTTCCTGATCAAGGTACGATTTCCCCTCGGTCAGGTAGCGATCGATAGTCCGCGCTGCGCGCCGGCCATGGCCAACCGCGACCACGACCGTCATGGCGCCATATTCGCAATCGCCGCCAGCGAAAACCCCGGCGTTGTCTGTCATCATGGTGCCATCGTGGGTGACAATACTGTTCCAACGGGTCTGCTTGATGCCATAATCACTATCATCAAGATAGGAGAGATCAGGGTCCTGTCCGATCGCCGGGATAACCAGATCGCAGGGAATAACATACTCGCTTCCCGGGACTGGAGCAGGGCGGCGGCGGCCAGATTCATCCGGCTCACCAAGCTCCATGACCACAACCTCAACCCCGACAACCTTGCCATCCTCCTGAATCAGCCGGGTCGGATTACGCAAAAATTCGAACTGGACGTTCTCCTCTTCAGCGTCATCGACTTCGTAGGATTCAGCTGGCATCTCTTTACGGGTCCGACGATAGACCAGGATCGAATCTTCAGCGCCTTCGCGTAGAGCAACCCGCACACAGTCAATAGCGGTGTTCCCGCCACCGACCACGATGACCCGTTTGGGGGTTTCGATCGGCTCGCCAAGGGCAACTTTACGCAGGTAGTTGATGCCACCTTCGGAGAAGCCTTCATAACCCTGATCCTCACCTTCGACGCCCATCGGTTTCGACTTGAAGGCGCCGGTCCCGAGGAAGACGGCATCGTATGTCTCTTTAAGTTCGCGCAATGAAACATCGCGGCCCAGTTTGGTGTTGTACTTGATATCAACCCCAAGGTCGCGCACGATTTCGATATCCCGACGCAGCAGATGACGTGGCATCCGATAATCTGGAATGCCGACGGCAACGGTGCCGCCCGGCTCAGAAAGCATGTCGATGATATCGACTGAATAGCCCTCGAGCGCGAGATAGTAGGCACAGGTAACGCCTGCTGGCCCGGCACCAACCACGCTGACTTTCTTGCCTTTGCTCCGCTTAGGGACCATTGGCGGTTGCTTGTGATGCATCCATTCATGGTCCGCTGCGACCCGCTTGAGCACCATGATACTGACCGGCTCATCAATCAGGGCACGACGGCAGGCAGTTTCACAGGGATGTGGACAAACACGACCACAGACCGCCGGAATCGGCATATTGCGCCGGATAGAACCAAGAGACTCATCAAAACGACGATCCTTGATCTCTTCAATGTAAGCCGGAATATCAATGTGAGCGGGACACCGGTCCATACAGGGGGCGGTCAGTTTGTCGGCATAGCGCAGACCGTTAGACGGAGTCTTTTCGCCGCGCGTATAAGCCAGATAGTCATCTCGGAAATAACGGATACTATCGAACACCGGAATTGCCGCGGTCATGCACAGAGTGCACTTGCAGCTTTCCAGGAGCACCGCCAGATCCTCAATGATCTGCAGATCTTCTTCCTGACCATGGCCAACAAGAATTCGTGCCAAGGTATCTTGCAAGACCCGGGTCCCTTTTTTACCGGGGGTACACTTACCGCAGCAGTATTTCTCCTGCACGCGCTTCATGTACTCAGCCGCCATAGCGACCACATCAACCGTCTTATCGAGCAGGATCAAACCATCCCAGCCGATAAAGCCCTTGACCTCACCCTCTTCAAGGTATTGAGCCGGGAGTTTTATCTTCAACTCGCTCAGGGGCTTGGGCTGCCCTTTGCGATTATCGACAATCTCTCTTCCCCAGCTGGAAAAAATCACTTCTGACAAACTGACCTCCTGTTAACCTGCTTCGACCTCCCTGAAAGAAAGGAGGTCGAAAACCCCTTGAAAGGGGATAATTGCCCGACGTATGGACGGTTTACAGTACTCGAAAATCGTATACAGTATGCAGGTAGATACCACAGA
>Ga0316202_10000567_pt1 | contig 38315 bp, 45 predicted proteins | sample 3monrhotite_MG_FD_204934 | JGI IMG/M metagenome (GOLD analysis project Ga0316202, IMG submission 204934) | Microbial mat bacterial communities from mineral coupon in-situ incubated in ocean water Damariscotta River, Maine, United States -... | ecosystem: Environmental > Aquatic > Marine >...
ATGTAGCTGAATTTGGCCCAGCACCCGCATAGCTGGCAGATACGTGTATCCACTGACCCTCATAGCTGGTTAGGGCATTGGCTGAACTTACGTAAAAATAGGGAGTGCCGCCTCGCAACCAAAGCTGAAGCGTTTTGTCATCGTTCAATCGAAACAGCCACTCACTAGTTGCAGTGCTTCCGCTCCACTTCGTTAAAACATTTAGTTGAGTGGCATCTGAGTTCACTTTAATCCAGCCAGATATGCTGTAGGGCAAATCGTCCGTGCCGTTGTTATAAGTGAAAGCGGAATCGGTGGTGCTTACAGCAAACGAAACAAAGTCATTGCTCCCATCAAACCGCATCGTCGGGCCATTGACCGGCATCGGCTTGCCGACTGCTCCCGTGAAATGTCCGTCAACAGTTAGGTCGTCAACAACCACACCCGCTGACGATTGAAATGCCAAATCGCCAAGCATGCCGTTCACGGATACCTCGTTGGCTGCTGTGCCTACGTTTGGCACTTGCGCCAAAGTCTTAACTTGATCGACCGTGGAGATGCCATCAAATATGTTCGCAACTGAATCGATCTTAAACCAGTTCGCTCCATCGTATTTAACAACGTCACCTACCGAAAAAGATATGCCCAGACTTACCCCAGCAGTTGTAACGTCATAGTAGTCACCAGCCGTACCAGTCCCATCTGCCAGAGTGGGGCTGTTCGTGCTGGCGTTCCACTCCCCCTTTGGAGTGTCTCCAGATGTGGGCAGATAAGCTGCGTCAATTTTATTGACTCCGTTTAGAGGAGTCAGCTTGTAGGTTGACGGAGCTGCTACGTAAGCATCTGCAGTGTCTTGACGGAAGTTGTCACGGGCAATCTTCTGAGTCCCGTTTGAGGAGCCGTCTATAACTATGTTTGCGTCACTCGCAACAGTTGTTGCTGTTTTCGAGAGATCTTTAATTCTTGTGGTGGCCATATTTATTCAGGGTCAGGGGCTTCAAGCTGAAGCGTTAAAATGTATTCGTTATCGTCTGTGAACAGGAAGCTGCCGCTGTCATCGACCAGCAGTGTCGCTTCCGTGACATTGTCTCCTCCAGCAGTAACAACTGTTGGTAAGCCTAGACCAAATCCAATCATCAGACATCGTAGGCTGTGATTTCTCCAGTTGTCACTGTGATCGACGTTGCTCTGCAGCATCGCCAATAGGACCCAGCCTGCATGTTCACATTCGTGATTGTTCCTAGTCCTCCCGAGGTAACACTCCCGAGGACTGTCGCTGCGTGAGCGTAGATCCAGCTAAAGTTTCCAGTAATAGTTCCCGCGCCGCTTTGGTAGGTTCCACTGTCAGACCCTAGGGTCCCGTCCTCGCCTACACGCACTGTCCGGTATTGATCGTTCTGGTCAACGCCCGTTATTAAAGATGCTCTGCTCATAATTTAATTAATATCCTGCTACCTCGATTTGAGTTGTCTGCCCTTGCTGCGTGTGCAGCTTAAGAAGCTCGTGGTCTATTACGTCTCGTGCGTCTGACTCTGCGACTCTCGCTCTATCGAGCTCTCCGTTGTGTCTCAGGTAGTCGCTGTAAGTTCCCCTGACTAGGTAATCAAAGAAGATCATAGGTATAGAAGTCAGGTCCCAGTAACTAGGTTGATCCGTAGGGCTGTTTGACCCTGCGGCCACAGACTGGTTGGAAACGTAAAACTGCCCAGCAGTGTTATCGTAAACCTGATCTCCAGCAGCATAGACTGTGCTCGTGCTGTATAGATCTCCTGTGAGGACTGGGGCAGTTTTACGAAACCAAATGTAAGCGGTTGTATTGCTCTCAGCGATCTGGATCCCGTTCTCTGAAAGATACCAAGTAAGTGACACTTGATCCTTATTGGACTTAGGGCTCTTGTTCCAGACTGCGAACACTTCGCCTATCTCGGTTTTTGTTGGTTGGTTGAACTCAATGTAGTTACCCTCGTCGCCTCCTGACTGAGTCACTGTTCGAGCTTCAGTCACTGTAACCTCTGGCCACTTTGCGGCCTGCCACGCAAACTTCAACCTGCGGCTTGCAAGGTCCCGAAACAACTTCCACTCAATAGTGGGAAGAGTGTCTCTCTCCATTCCTGCTAGGTTCAAAACCTGAGTCAGGATCTGGTTGTAATTTGCAGGACTAAGAGCCATAGCCAACTTGTATCTTGCCAGTGCCTTTGCTGTTAACTTTCAGCTCTGGGTTTTTATCAGAAATGTATTTTCGGAATTTAGGGTCCTTCCAGATTTCTTTGCCTTCTTTTTTGACCCATTCTTGGTAGACCTTGTTATCTACCTCCATAGTGGCTCGCCCGATTCCGTTCATGCTTTTACGGTCTCGGTTCTGACGAGCGATCTCTTTCTGTCGCTCAGTCGCACTCGCTAGTCGCTCTTCATGTGACCCGTTATATTTACGGGCCAGAGCCTCTTTCATTGCCTCGGTATAGTCTGACATAATTTGTAAAGTGTTCCTCGGTTGAGGGAGCCACATAAGCGGCCCCCTCGGTCCCGAGGTGTGCGATTACTGGTGCGAGCCAGTAAAGGTTTATTTCAGCGTGTCGAGATCGACCAAGCTGAAGAAGTATCGGATTTTGCCTTGCGTAAAATCGGAGAGGTTGTCTCCGGTAGAAGTGAAGGCAATATCAAGGGTGTCCGTGCTAGGTCCAACATAGGCTTTACCTGTTCCGACTGCTGGAGCTCCAGAGCCCGGGGTAGGGGCTTTGTAGTCAACTTCAGTGGCAGCAACATCAATTTCGGTTGCTGTCATGAACAGGTCAGCATCTGATCCGTCACCAGCCGAGTAAGTCAAGCTGGATGATGCAGGACTATCGAAGTCCTGCTCAAGAATATGAGGCCCTCCTTTGACCCAGCTACCAACAGGAATGTTGATACCAGTAAGGATTTGCGTGGTGGCTGCTGCAGTAAGGTCTTCATAAGTGATGATCGCCTCGTGAGTAGCCCCAAGTAGGGCCTGAGTTTCAGTGGGTAATACGTTAACTTGCATTATAATTCCTTTCTCAAATTAAGGGTTGAACTGGGCCAACCCGATTGGGTTGCGAACCTGAAGTGCTGTGCGAGCTTCGATCATGAACCTCTCGCCGCCGCCCTGATCTTCAAAGCGTTCCACGGTTGGGTTTTTGTTCATTCGCATGTCAATCTTATCCATATCGAGCAGGTAACCTCTTCCAGCAGTTTGACTTGCTCCAGTAGAGTCGTAACCTATGAAGTTATCAGCAATGACCTCAACTGTCCCGAAGTCTCCCTCGAAGATGGTAGTGCTGTTACTAACTTTCTTGGCGTCTCCCGCAAAATCAAAGTTGCGTGAGCTGTAGCCTGCGGTTGCGATTGTACGGGTGAAGTCCGTAAAGGCTCGTCGAAGAGTCGCGTCACAGAATAACTTGTAGTCGCCCATCATTCCGGTCGAAGACCAAATGCTCTGTAGGACTGACTGTATGCTGGTCTCTGTAAGAGAGCCTGTGGCAGTTGTTATGTATTGACCTGCGGCAGGGCGGTAGTCAGCAGGAACCTGATGACTTGTCTGCACTCCAGTGATATTAGCAGTGTCGCGGATCCAAACGCCGAGTCCTCGCAAAAGGTAAGGGTTGGTTCCGTCATCAGCCTGATGCTCCTGATCGCTCAGGCAGGTTGATTCGATGTTACGCAACAATTCAACGCCAACTTTGGCGATAGCTTCTGCGATTTCGTCCGATACACCTGCAACGTCTGAAACGTCTTGAGCAAGTCTCGAGACCTTAGCAGTTTTGCGGAAGGTCTGCAGGTAGGAGCTCAAGAGAGCCCTGTTTTCTGCAGGGTTGCCGTAGGTGCTAACGTCTGTTCCATCAACAACGCCACCCAATTGAGGAGCATCGTAGTTATCGACGGGCCACTCAATGTATGTGTTACGTGGAGTAGTCCCCTTGTTGCAGAGCGACATGAAGGGCGTTGCCTTCTCATCGACTCGTGTCAGCAAATCGAGCAAGTCTTCTCGTTTTGCAACCTGATTAATTTCAAATAATCCAGCCATAATCTAATTCCTAGTTTGTTGTCATAGCAGCTTTAATAAAGTCTTTAAGACCATCCCTCGATCCGGTTTTAAATACCTGAGACTTTGCGGATTCAGCTCTTTTGACAGCGTCAGAGACCGAGGCCTTCTGTGCTGCTGGTGCGCCGGGTTGTGGTGTAGGATCAGGAGTCTTAGCTTTTGCAGGCTTCTTCTGTGCCTGCTCCTGCTCTATGTAAAAACCAACCAGTGCTCTCGCTAGATACAGGTCTACGTCTGGTAAATTCTGTATCCCCGGGTTAGCTTCCTTAACCTGTTCAACCCACGCCCGTGCAGGGCTTTTATCCTCTCTCAGCCACGGATACTTCTGTGCAGCGAATTCAAAGCTTTGAGCGTTCTGTGTGATCTGTTTTCGCCGTTTCGGGATGTCTGACTCCCTACTCCACTCGGCATTAAGCGCGAGGTCTTCGAGCCACGCTTCAGGGTCTTCTGGAAGACTCTGTATACGGTTCTCAATCTCTCTCTCGACTTGATCTGGATCTCGCCTGTATCTGGCGAGTGCTCTTTTAGCCCAACGCTCTGCGGCCAGTGCTTCATCCTCGAGAATCTCGAGATCTGACTCTGACTGAGCTTTCTGGACTAGCTCTGATATGTTGCTATCAGTGTCCGTTTGCTGAGTTTTCTTTGTCTCCAGCTTAAGTTGACTCGTAGTTTCCTCGAGCTCCTGCATTCGTTCTTCCAGCTCCTTCTTTTGGGCTGTCAAACGGTTTATGCGTTTCTGGAATCCAATGTGCTCAGGAGGCTCCGTATCGTCCTGTGTCTGCTCTGGCTCAGGCTGCTGCTCTGGCTCAGGTTCAGGCTCAGGAACGGGTGGTTCCTCATTTACAGGGGCAGTCTCCGTTTGGGGACTCAAGCTATCCTTGAGTGCATCACGCAGTGCTTCCATCCCGCCAACTTCTATTTCTTCCTCCGAGGGCTGGCTGGCCTCGGCTGTAGTTTCGGATTTAGACATGCTGTTTTTGACGGCTGCAAGTGGCCGTAATCAGGGCTGTAGTAATCCCGCCCAGTAGGATTTCATTAAAGTTAGACTCGTCTAACATTCTCTGTCAACCCTAACAAAAATAAGCCTAGGCCACGAAAAGTGACAGCGGCTTATTTTGTGGACCCCTTAGGTATCTGAGGGGGCTACACGAATTGTATTGACAGTTAAGCAGTCGCCTTAGCTGTTAAGCGGAGGTATGAGAGGTATCTATTTTGAGTTTCCAGCAGAAATAATCTGCTTAGAGTAGTCGATTTTACCCAGCAAACCTGAAAAACATACCTCTCATACCTCCGGTTCTGAAAATAATTGAAGATAGTTGTTGCAATGATACGCAGCGTAGCGTATAAGTATAAGTGTCAGGCGGGAATCAACCCTCTGATTGAAGAATAGAAAGAAAAATAACATGACTAAACAAATTGGAAACAGAGAACAGGACGAAAATTATCCTTATGGAGTCTTTAGCGTAGGAGACCGTGCTCACATTGCAGGTTATAGCGACATCAACCCGGCAACGGTTGTTAAGGTCGAGCGAGGAGGCACCAAGGTCACAGTGAGAGCAGACAGCTACGAACGCAACGAGAATTCAAAACCGGAATTTGTCCCCGGCGGGTTTGTCGCACATTGCACGAATCAAAATGAAATCAAGTACGACATAACTGAAAACCCAAACGGCGGGACTTGCACATTCACTCTCCGCAAATGGCGAGGTCGCTATTGCTGGACTCACGCTAATTGTCAGCCAGACGGACGGCAAAAAATCGGCTCTGGTTGGAGAGCATTTTACGACTACAACTTCTAATAATTTAATCAGGGGGCTTCGGCCCCCCAACCTTAAAAACAAAATAACTATGAAAAATAAGAAAAACAAACCACTGAAATTCAAGCAGGTCAGAATCAACTACGGCGACTACACAAAGCTCGTCTTAGTAGTAGACAAGGAGGAGAAATGAGAATCGTCAAGATCAGGCCTGTGAAACAGGTTGCAGGAGACTACAACTCCTTCTGCGGGCCTTCGGCAATCTCTGCCGTCACGGGCATGTCAGGGGGAGAGGCTGCGAGGATTATTCGGCATCTGACTGAGTCAAGGTGCGTCAAGGGTGTCTACGTGTCAGACATGCGGATGGCTCTTGAATATTGCGGCATCTTTGCCGCCCCAACGAGGCTTCCCAAGGAGAAACCTACACTGACGCAGTGGCTGAAGTTCAGCCGCCCTTACCGCGACTCAAAGAAGGTGTGGCTCGTTGTGGCTGGCAATCACTACCAAGTGATTCAGGGCCGCAGGTATGTGTGTGGTCTCACTAAAGAAATCGTCTCTATCAAGGACCCCAAGGTCAAGCGCAGGGCGAGAGTCGCGCACGTATACGAACTCAGGACGTTCGATGATAAAGGCGTCAGGACTCCGTGGTTCGCGAAGAAGCCCCCGACAAGGGATACGTTCAGGCAAGCTAGGGTCGCCTGCACTAAGAAGTTCTCGGAGCTCGAGAAGCTGGGCGTCAAGCTTGTCAAATGGGACAAATCGTGGGAGGAGCCCGGTTACCTCGAAGTGGATACCACCGGGGATGTTTCCGAGGTGTGGGGCTGTGTCGCAGACTACATTGATAGTGAAAGGGTGGAGGGATTCTGGAACTGGGACGAAGCAAATCGAGAAGTTGATCGCTTCTTGAGTCATGTGAAAGAAAATACCAGATAATACTTGCACTATACTCAAAGTAGAGTATTCTACTTGTGTCAGGGGGGAATAAACTCCCCTGACTAAAGAATAGAAAGAAAAATACAATGTATGGCAAAAGACGAATAGTGGTAGCAAGAGACGGAAGAACCAGCCTTCAAGGGTCAGAAGGTAGAGGTGGGTCATACCATCCAATGGGTAACATTGCTAAAACCAGTCAGGGCTGGGGAGTAACTGGGTTACAGGACGAAGGTGTTTACGGTCAGGTTTACATCGGGACATATAGCACAAGGGATCAGGCCAAAAATGCTCTGTTCCAGCACTACAAATCAACCACACGATACATTGCATAGGTCGCTTATGTTTTACGCTAACAATTGGCACTACAGAGAGCTGGCAGACTTCTACCCGCAGGGCTGGCTGGATGATTCTTTAGAGGATTATGATATGCCTAAAGTGGTCTATCCTGAGACAGCTCCTAAAACAGTAGACTCTGGCTTTATCGACCAATACCTGTATGCCCCATCAAAGATGAAGCTCAATGATTTAAGTGGGTGGAATGAGGATATGGTTAAATTAGCCTTATGCGCTCGCAAAATGTATAGGATGGGGAAACTCTGGTGATTAAATATATTCTCATTCTGACCACCTCTCTCCAGCTTAATGCTGGGGTAATAGCTCTCACACTGCTCGCAGAGGCTCGTGGAGAGGGTAGGGACGGCTTAGGAGCTGTCGCTGCTGTGATCTCCCAGAGAGCAATTAACCGAGGCCTGACAGCTCGTGAGGTGTGCCTGCAGCCCTATCAGTTCTCTTGCTGGAATGGTAAGACTGAGCAGGACCTGCAGCACCTATACAGGTCTCCTATGGCGGCCTTCGCATTTTACCTCGAAGAAAACATTGACCGCATTGACAGGTCTAAAGTTAACTACGCAGACCACTACTACGCAGACTACATCAAGTCCCCATACTGGGCTAAGGGCCGTAAGCCTGTAGCACAAATCGGAAGACATATTTTTTACACGTTATGGAAAACGAAAAAGAAACAATAATAACCGAGGACAACCCTCGAGGACACATGTGCTCCTCAAAAATAGGAACGCACGAGGAATGGGGTAATGCCTTCGACGCTTTCTGGCGTAAGAGGGGGATGGAACCTAGTTACGATAGCCGATTAGGGCTTAGAAAGATAAAAAACGATGAATAAGACCGCGCAAGACATACTGAGAGTAGCAGAGGATCTGCTGAAACTACCTGAACAAGTAGCCGAGAGAAACAGAGAGCACCACAAGCTCAAGGCTGATATTGACAGTCTCAAAATCGATGCGGCCACTGCGGCCATAGACAAGCGGCTCACTCTGCCTCGCTATCATTACGAGCTCAACCCTCTCGACCCAGACGCAAGCTGGGATCGCATCATTCAAGAGGGTCAAGCCATACAGCACGCATACTACACTCAGGGTGAGGAAAAGTGGCAGTCTGAGCTGGGTAACAGTCCCTCTGGGAGAGGCTGGTATGGCTCAGTGTCAATGCCTGTCATCACAATTGTCGCCACTGCTCCCGAGTATAATTTCAGGAGCACCAAAAGGCTACCGGGCAGGTTTCGTCTGTGGTCTCCTGCTCGCTGGGGAAGCGCACTGAGATTCCATTGCGACAAAGGGCCTACCTTCCACGATAACTGGACAACGGACTCTGGTATTCCTTACGGATTCAAGACTGATGCGCCTATTGGAATTTACGTGGAGCCCACTGTGGACGTTGACAGTAACTTTCGAGTGAGACCGTTTGAGCAGTCAATCGAGAACTGCTTGATCGTTGCTCAAAACGGGACGCTGCCAATCTACCTAGCGCAGAATCAAGACAGGTTCTGGATCCGCGATTGTAACATCATGAATCATCAAGGGGCTCAGGTTGGGATCAAGCACGGGCCTCCAGTGAAGACTGATGTCATCGATCAGCCTGAGTGGGGTAACTGCTATCTTGCAGATCCTAGGTTTATTGATCTGCAGATGGAAGGACCTCACAATGCTATGTCTCCTCAGGCGGCCATCTTCGCCTCAGGTAATAACATACATATAAGAGGTCTTAACATGTATGGCTACATGCAGGGAGTCTACCTGCACGGAGGGGCCAACCGTTACGTTCAGGGACAGATTCACACCAGCCACACGGCTGACGGCAGGAAGCCGTTCCCGAGTCACCTCTGCCTAGGAGCCCTGATCAATCAGTTCAAGGAAGGCACAGAGCATGCAGAAATCTGGGGAGCTCCTGTCCACACTTACCCACGCTCTGCCACGGTAGCTACGCATACTATGGGAACTCACAAAGCAGGGGAGGGATTATATGGAGGGTAGCGTCAAACAGCTTATTAAAATTGCACGTAGAGTGTTATGCTATGTGCCGAGGGCTTATGAGAATGAGGGGCCACACGGAGAGCTTGAAGATGCCATCAAAGATGTGGAAAGTTTTCTTGATAATAAAATAAAACCTGAAGACCCAATTAAAAGTGCCTAAAAAAACATGCGGCCTGTGCGGCAAGCTTAGGCAAATCCGAAGCTTTCACAAGCGGACATTAAGCAAAGACGGGCTGCAGCCATACTGCAAGTCCTGTCGTAAAGAAGATAACTACGGTAAACATATTAAACACAAATGATAAAAGCATACCCGAGAGGGGCATCCAAAAGACTTCCCGTCATAGAGACTAACCAGCAACGATCAGATGAAATGACGTTTGAATACTCCAATAGCAAGAAACGTAAACGAGGAAGCAATTACACAAGGCCTAAGCGCCGCTAGACTTTCAACCCGCGAGTGCGGGACTTGAAAACCAAAAGTAGAAGATCCGTCAAATCTCTGAGATATGTCGGGGAGGGGCTGACGGTCCTCCCCACTCTTTTTTAAAGCTATGAACGATAAAATAAAACACGAAGATCTTTTGATATTAGGCAAGGGTTACGCATCTGCAAACTTCAGTCATCCTGACTGGCCAACTCAAGCTATAGTTATATTTCGGAGACTCGACACAAAAAGCAACCGCTCAAATTATGCGCTAGAATCGATGAACGGCCCGTGGACGGAAGACCGCGAAACATACGCAAGCGACAAAAGCGATATGGCTGCAGTGTCTGTAGAATTGATGGAATTCTTGAGCGTTGTTTTTGAGCCAAAGAATTTAGAGAAGTTCTGGAAAGGCCGCGTATGGTATCGATAAAAACCATCGAGAAAGATTGGGACATTGGAGGCACTATCCCCAGTGACGCAAACCCGAGTGAAGAGTTTGAATTATGGAAAGAGTTTGCGGAGTCTCACCCAAAGTGGTGGAGCGGGACTGAGTTTACTCTGGAAGACTTCGAGAAATACGTGAGTGAAGTGGTAGAGTTTGGAATTTATGATTACTGATAAGCTAAAAGCAATCGGAGTTGATTTGCTCGACTGCGATGAGGACAGGGATCGCATAGCATTTACCTACGATCTGGATGAGGTGTCTACAATGTATATCGTGTCCCTAATTTGCGACACGTTAAACCTGACAACAAAGGAGTTTGCCGAGAAGGTCAAGGTATCAAAGCGAACAGCAGAGGGCTGGCGCTCAGGCAAGTCATCCTCTGCTGTCTGCAAGTTGAAGATCTACAAGTTCCTCAGATCTCTGGATCCGAGTCGGGAGCCCTCTCCTTCAGCGCATCTGCATACAGGTTCTGCATAGCAAAATACATGTCCTGCAGAGCAGATAGTCTGCCTGCAAAGTAATGCCGCTCCTCGGAGCTCAGGCCGGGTCCAGACACGTTGCTGGATTCGGCCTTTATTAGTTCATTGAGTATTTCATCAAGCCCCTTCCTGACTGGGTGCTCTTCTGCCAGACTGAAAGCGTCCAGCATCCACTGTTCATATCCTGAGAATTTGTATTCGTTAGGCATTCGGGTTAACTCCTATTCTACCAATCTGCGCGTTCTGTTGTTGTGTAATTGACATCTGCAGGTTCTGCGCGAACTGCTGAACCAGTTGTGCGAACTGCTCGTCTTCCTGCATTTGTTTTTGATACTTTGGATTGCCCTGAATTATCTGCTGCACAAACTGCATCTTAATTCCTGCCGAAGGATCGCTCTCCACGAAGTTAGGCTGGTTGCCCAGTGACATAAGGGCCACTTGACTGTTCATCTCGTCAAACATTTGCTGTGAGGCTTCTGCCTGCTCGATGACCAGCTCGTCTGCCAGTGTAGGATCGATTACCTGCAGTTTTTTCCTGATCAACTTAGTCCTGTCAACAATACCCATCGTGTCTTCTGGCAAGACAAACTGGGAAATCGCCTGAAGCTTTTTCTCGACGAACTCATTGTCGAGCTCTCTGACATCGAAATTCAGAGTAAAGTTATATTTCTTCGGGTCTCGAGGCAGCGGCATGTCAGTGCCTGTTACCATTGCAAAGCGTTCGTCCGTATCAAAGACCTGCGTCAGGTCCCAGATTCTTCCAATGACACTGCTCATGTGACGCAACCAGCGATGCACGTATGCCTGCTGCCTGAGTTGAGTTTCCACTGGAAGAATTCCTGCATTAGGCCTGCCGAAGTAACGGTCAGTCCGAAGCTGAATATGATCCATAAGCGTGAACGCAAGTTCAGCTCCTCGTCTGGGTGACTCCATCCAGCCAATGTCGCCGGGTCTCTGCTCAGAAACCTGAACGCCGGGGCCAACCTTAATTCTCTGACCATACCTGAGAGGCACTTTAAGCGGAGGCAGCGTGTCAAAAGATGATCTGTCAAAGACCATATCCGATTGGGCCTTGTATTCTGCCTGCCACGTTTTGACAATCTCGGAGACTCCGCGAGATTCAATAGGGCTCCGTCTTACTTTCTCTCGAGTAAATGTCTCGAATGGATAAGTGTCTCCTGCCTCTGTGACCAGCTTGTGTTCTGCGTAGATCTCGTTGCCTCTGGGATCTTTCTCTAGGTAAGGCGAGAATACAGTCATGTATATGCCCGGGTTGCCGCTGTCAGTTACCCTGCGACTGTAGGCATGTATGACTTCTATCAGGTTGGTCTTCTCCTCAATTCTCTCGGAGCTTCCCAAGACTGGACTAAGTCCCTGATCCCATACCTGAGAGCTGTGGCCAGCAGTCTTCTTAACCTCGTCTACCCAGTCCTTGTCCCACTCTCCGTTGGTTGCTTTCTCTTCGATTTCCGCAACCGTGTAATATTCCCTGCGGAATATCGCTCTGGCTCTCTGCAGATCATTTGTCTCAGGCGGGAACAGGATCTCGTGGTAAGGTCTAAGCGCCACAATCTTTGCCTGATTACGTGCCATATCTGGCAGCTCGAACGTGGTCTCACCGTTCTTGACTATCTCCCTGATATGTTTCAGTGCTTTGGTTCTTGTCAGTCCGTCATTACTGGCTACCAGAAGGTCAGCAATGTATTCTTCTTCATCCTCAAGCGCAGCGGTTAGAGCATCGAGCTGTTGGGGGGCATTGACTCCTAAGAAGCCGGAGAGGGATTGGAGGTTTATGGTTCGTGGGGTCTGCGCGTAGCAACGATCCCAGATTACATGAAGGACGCTCCAACCATACTGCGCCGCATATTCTGCATGCAGCTCAAGCTCCTCTTCCCAACCCGGCTGCATTAAAGTTGATAGCTGCCATCTCAGGTAGAGGGCCACGGCAGATGCCGCCTTATGGTCTGATGCCTCTACTCCCGCTACATTAAGTGCGGCCCTGCCAATGGCAGAGGTTGACAGGTTCACCATAAAGCTGCAGACCTCGTCTGCCAGCCGTATTCTGGTGTCACTTGCTCCCTCCCACGGGAATGGTTGCCTGCCCAGATCTTTTGCGTGTTTTTTCCCGTCTCGGCTCTGGCCGTTCCACGTAGCGAACCGGGTCTCATCAGACTCTCTGACCCTGTAGGTCATGCGTTCATCTGAGTAAGCCCTGCGGTATTCTGTGCAGAGCTGATTTATATTAGGGTCAGTATTGGCCTGTAATTGGTCATCGATGGTGTTCATTAATAGCTTAAACTTTCAGTTGAATAATTTGTCTGCCTCGAAACATAAATCGGATCCATCAGAATAAGATACCTCAAAGCATCTACTGGATCCTTGCTCGCTCCTTTATCGCCATCGTTACCTGTCCACGTTTTTAGGCTGTAAATTAAATTCTGGCACTCCTCTGATACATACAGCTTAGGTTCGTTCAGAATGCTGACTTCCCGGCTCATGTCATAGGCAAACAAATTGTTTACCAATGCACAGCTCTCATCAATGTGTGCCATCGCTGAAGGCACGAACAAGAGCCCTTCCTTTGTGATCTCTCCCCCAGCTCCCCTGTCGGGATTTGCAAGAAGGTCAATCAGGTTCTGGTTATGTTCTCGTTGGCTTACAATAGCTGTTCTTCCCGCTCTAGGATCTATGTATCGCTCATGTATACCACCGTCAGTGGCTTCCAGCTCTCTTATGAGCTGCTTATACTGGATGATATTCCTGCCACAGTCAGCAGTCTGTGCGGGGCCTTTCTTGCCGTCAAGCTTCTCGCTTGCTACCGCCCATTCTCCGTAGTTGGCCATATCGGGCCAGTCTCTGTAGACAAAGATCCTGCCTAGATCGTCCACCTTAGCCCAGAGCATATACCAGTTACGGTCGCCGGGTGTAGGATCCACCACCATATAATTAGTGCCGTCCTTAGGTATCTGGTCTTTCCTGCAAATATTCCTGTCTGTAAACCTCGGAAACTTGCCAACAACAGGATTACTGACATACCCGTAGGCCCTAATCTCTCTCTCTTCCCTAGTCCTACCCTGCAGCGTCTGCTCCATTCTCTCAAACGGGCTGTAGGGATTCCACTCACTGAAAAACCAGAACAGCTTTCCAGTCCCACTTCTAGTCCTCGCGGTGTATGGCATATGACCTCGAGGCACTCCGTCAATAGGGTTGTCATCTTTGCCTATAAGCTTTGCGTCCCGAGTCTCTTCGATAATAGCACCGTCCATTGCATCCTTGACCGTGCTTGTGAATCCCTCGATTGGTGTAAAAGTTACGACTAGCTTGCCTTTACGCGAGATGAGGCGGTATTTGAGAGTCTGGATCCACGCCAGCGGGACTAACTCGTCGCACCAAATCAAATCAAGCTCAGTTCCCTCCATCGCTGAAAGTTCCTGAGAGTAATTCTTAAACCAGCACTGGCTCCCGTTCGGGGCCACGAAAGTCTTATTACTGAAACCGTTCTTCTGGGAGAAGCCTATGTTCACCACGGCCCTCTGCCCTTTCCTCTGCTCCTTCCACGGCACAGGTAAATACTCATGCACGTAAGGCTGCTGAACCTGCACGGAAGAGTCATGCGTAGAGTGACAGCACCAGACCGCAGACCTAGCCTTGTTGGCCAGAGTCCTGACTACTCTCGAGGCCATATACCTGCTCTTACCTCCCCTGTTTCCCCCAAAAATATAGACTATGTCTATCTTCGGGTCTTCCAGAGCCTTGTCAGCGTCTTTCCAGTGGGTGAACAGCCCTTTGGTATTGTGCCAGTCAGAGCCGTAATTGAAGGGATCGTTCTTCTCGAGATTGATCAGCTCCTCCCTCTTCAGGTAAAAGTCCTCGAGAGCTCCCTCGGCAGCCATTGCCTGAGCTTCTTCCCTATTTGGAATAGGGTATACAGGATGTGGCGTCCAGTTCATGCTAGTATCTATCCAGTTGCTTTGGGCGGCCCTTGCAGAACATGTGACCAGAGTCTGGCTCTATCCAGACAGGTATCTTCAACCCTTTCTGGAACGGCCTGCTGTCAGTCACCCTGACAAGACCGAGATCAGTGCTCAGTAGCCTAGGGTTCATAGGGCGGCCTGTGACAGTGGCTTCTCGTGGCTCCTTGCCAGCCTTCCAGCGGAGGTCCTCCGTGTCCAGCATAGTCCTTCTGCGGGCCTTCTTGCCTCTGGTGCGTCTGTGTGGAGTATCTGTTTTGCTCATTTAATTTGTGAGGAGAGATCCGCAACGATTGCTACTAAAAACCAAAACCGTTGACCCCCTCCCCCCATCTTGTGCTGTTTCTTCGCACAATATACCTTACGTTTAATAGAAAGAATATACCTATTTACTCTCAACTACCTCTGCTTCAATGATTTCCTTAGGCTTGCACTGTTTGATCAGCTCTTCCAGTGCTGGTCCTGACAGATTTACGGACTCATGTCTAATAGTTGTGGAGGGTTTACCGAGAAGCTGTTCGACTTTGTCGATTAATATGCCAGTAGTGACGGGCAACTGCGTAGCCTTCATCTCACCACTCTCCAGCGCACTACTGAGCCTCTCCAGAGCTAGGTCCCTTGTCTTCACAAGCTTCTCGAGGAAAGCCTCTTGAGCTTGGGGATCTCTGTCAGCCTGCTCGATCATCTTCAGACCAAGCTCGCGTGACACACCGAAGACTTCCATCAGTGTATCTACGCCGAAACCATTCTTTGCAGCCTTCAAGATACTATCGTATCTCTCAGGGTCTACGCGCTTGAGTCCTTTACCCGTGTAGCGAGCTATACCTGCTGCCTCTAGGTCAGGGTTCCACTTAGTCTTAACTCCCATAATTTACTCTGTAATCTGCCAGCCGCCCATCCGAGTATATGTCTATTCTGCGTTTACGCAATCATACAGCGTAAATGCTGAGATGGGTATGTGGGTGACTAGGCCTATATCCTGATCATCTCCTCTGTCTGTCCTTCCTCCCATTCTCCAGTCAGGGTAGGGGACAGTCATGTCCAGAGAGCCTAGGGCGTCTGTCCACTGCACCCACAGGCTTACCTTGATGTCTGGGTTAATCAGGGTATACCAGCCTGCTGCAGTGAATTTGGAGGTGCAGAGCATGAAAGTGTCATGCTGCTGGTGTGGTATGTTCCTGCACTTGACCTCTATTAGCTCTGTGACAGCGCCTGCGGTAGTTGCGGCGTAGTCGAAGTGGTGTCTGGGTGGCAGAGGCATGAGGACCTGCTTGAGGATCCTCTCTACCTTCACCTTGACAAGCGTCTGCCTGTCCCTGTCTGCGTCAGACTCGTATACTGGTCTCATAATCCTTGAATGCAGACATGACGCTCTCTGAGAGCTCCATACTGGAACAGTCATTGTCTATGATATAGTCGGGCTTGATGTCATCGATGCTGGTCTCAGATACGTGAGTATCGTCTGATGACTCGGAGGCTCTGCGTATCATGATGACCTGTCCACCTAGACTGTGGATCCATTCGACCTCGAACGGGAAGCGGATGTCATCACATATCATTATATCATGATTCTTCTGAAGCATGCCCCATCTGGCCGTGGCTTTCTTGACCCAATGGTCAAACCCGTAGAGCTGCTTCATAGCCTCTCCGTATGTCTGCAGGACTGGCCGCAGTATCGACTTGTTGTGAGAGGTCACAGGCTGCGCTATGAGGGCTACAGCATCCTTTATGGGGTCTGCTAGGCTGATTCTCACAGCCCTCGAGGGAAACGCTCTTAGAATAGCCTTTGAGGCCTCTGTCTTGCCTGACCTCTTCTTGCCACTGAAACCTATGACTAGCTTAGTTTGATTCATTGTCTTCCTTCCCGTCCTCGAAGTGCGCGTCATCGTCTGCTATTGCAGAGAGGGCCTTGACCAGAGCTCCTAAGTCAGCGTTGTCCTTGATCTGCATCTCCAGTGATGCTGTAGCCTCGGAGCAGGCTGAACTATACATTATATTGATTATCATATCGGTGATTTATTCCCCTCTTCATGTGATTTATCTATGCCCCTGAATCTACCGTTCCAGCGGGTCCACTCAAGCTCTGCCTTTCCTGTCTTACCGTGCCTGTTCTTCCTGACTATGAAGTTGACCCTTGTCTGATCATCCCTGTCTGGCTGGTGCAGGAAGCTGACAGAGTCTGAGTCCTGTTCGATTGCTCCTGACTCGCGTATGTCTGAGAGGGAGGGCTCCCTGTCTGACATGTCAATACTCCTGTTCATCTGTGACAGTGTCACGAAAGGGACTCCTGTCTCCATAGCTGCCATCTTCAGTGTCCTGCTGATCTCGCTCACCTCAACCACCTTGTTCTGATTGCGGTAGGCTGGGGGGACGATCTGCAGGTAATCAACGATGAACAGCTTGACATTCTTCTGCTTAGTCAGCCGCCTAGCCATAGAGCGGATCCTGTTTACGTTGATAGAGGGCTGATCCTCGATTGTGATGGGCAGTCTGGTGAGAGTGGAAGCCCCTGTGGCAATCTTCCTGATGTCTCCCTTCCCTGACTCCTTATACCAGCCTATGTCCTCACCTGTAAGGTTGCCTAGCAGTCTCTCACCGATCTGCGCGAACGGCATCTCGTAGGTGAAATACACTACGTGCTCATCCCTCTGGGCGGCCTCGAGCATGAGCTGAACAGCTAGGGCTGACTTACCGCAACCGGGCCTCGCTGCGATGGTATTCATAGAACCGGGCTTAAATCCCCTCAGGATTGCGTCTATGGCTCCTATGCCAGTCTTACACCCGTTGCTGGGTAAACCACCCTTAGAGGCCTCCTCAAGCACCTCTACGAGGCTTCTCCAGCCTGTCTTCTGGTCCCTGACTCCAGCGGAGCTCTTTGTAACCTCGTAGAAGTCGCTCTCTAGGCGGTTGAGAAGTTCCTTTGACGGTATGTCCTCCTTGAAGTTCTCGAGAGCATTCCAGTATCGCTCGAACACAGACCTCTTGACTCTGACCTCCTCAAGCTTCGGATAGTAGTAAGACAGCATCGAGCTGGGGTAACCCTCAGAGCACAGATTATTGAGCAGCATACCTGCTCCCTCTGACTGGTCTCGGACTGTCAGGTAGTTGACCTCGTTGTTCTGCTCGGAGAGCTTTACAGCGGCGTCCCAAACTTTCTTATGAAGAGCCCCGTGAAAGTGATCACTCTGGACTCCCAGCTCAACTGCCTCCTCAAAGCCTCCCTCGAGAGCTGCACCAAGGACTGCATTCTCATACTGCAAGCTGTGAGGTATCTTCCAATCAGTCTTCATTGCGGCCTCCTCTCAGACTCTGCCCAACGAGGTAAGAAGCAACGAAGGCTGCGTGTCTTCCTGAATCAGAAATTTTTTCTTCTATAGTAGTACTGTTAGTTACTGTCCCTGATTTGGGACACGTAGTCTGTTTTTTGATCTTTTCGGGCCTGTTTTTTCCTGAACGTGTCCCTGATTTGATACACGTATTTTCATTACGTGTCCCTGATTTGGGACTCATACGTGTCCCTGTTTTGAGACACGTTGCCTTCAGGCAGGTCTTCTTGCCTTCGGTTTCTGCCTCGATCCAGCCTCCTTCAAGGAGCTGCTTCTGGGTCTTGAAAAATGTATTCTTACTCATATGAAGTGCCTTCGAGATATTGCGCTTGTCTTCAAAACAAGAGCCTCTCATAAGGACGTATGAGTATACAGATAGTTGGTGTGGATTAAAGTTCTGTTGGAATAGCCATTCCGGTATAAAAGGTTTCTGTCTCATTTGGTTATTTTCTTAATTGTATTGGTTAATTTCTCGCCTTCAGGGCCACAGGTCCTGAGCCCTTGAATGAATGATCGAGCATTTAATTTGGTGATCCTCCCGTTGTCGAGCATTCCATTCACATATTTTAAATAGTCAGGGCGATCATCCACATAGGGCTCTCCCCAAGAGATGAGAGGAGGCAATTGAAAGTCTTCTGGCCAATAAACTTTTTTGGCAGTGAATTGTTCAATTGCCTCCTGCATTAGCTGCGGGAGAGTGTGGTATTTATCTCTCGGCAGCTTTGGCATTACATGACTCCATACATGCTGACAGTCACTGGCTCGTCAGGTGTGTAGTCAGGCCACGAATTGTGCTTGATACCGTTCTTAAGCGTGTCATAGGCCTCATCAAGCTCCTTCCTGACAGTGTCAAGGTCACGCGGAGTGAACTCGATCAGGCTGCTCTTGTAAGGCCACTTAGTCTCTACCACAGCCCAATACCACTTCTCGATCTCTACGCCTGCAGCCTTGCACATGTCAGTGTAATTGACCTGCTGCCACAGATACTTCAGATCTCTTGCCTTGTAGACAAACTTACGAGGGTGAGCGCCGCCAGCGGCTGTGGTCTTCAAGTCAATGACTATAGGACCTGACTTCATGTCTATGCGGCACTTTACATCGCAAATGCCTCGATAGTTTTTTGCGAACACAGACAGCTCTGTCTTATACTCCTTTAGATCTCTGACTATAGGGAGCCGCCAGAACTGTCTCGACATAGCCTTCGCGTCATCGACCTCGACTTGCTTGACAATCTCCTTGCCTGCCTGCTCTTGCTCTTCCCACCAGTCCCTGTTCTTGACCAGCCTCCGATTCTCACGGTCCTTAGGACACACAGAGTAGATGTTGTCGAACTCGTCAGGCTCAAGAATCAGGCTGTGGACTAGCCTGCCAAACCGCATTGCTGGCGAGTCAATAGCAGGTGCGTTTCCCTTGATTTTCTGATGGAACTCATACGGATTTTCAATGAGCTTCAGATCAGAAGTAGAGAGGGCGGGGTCAGCCCGGTAGACTGACTCCGCTAGATTGTAGTAACAACCCGTCTCAAACTTAGAAGGGGGAAGTAGTTGCTTCTGATTCGATAGCTTCATCTTGCTCTCCAAAGATATGTATGTATTCAGGGCTCTCCTTAATCTTATTCTTCATCCACTCAGGGACTCGGTCCCATCCACCATTGGTGTCGCCGATTTCGTAACAATAAGGCTCGTTGGTAAGCTCCTTAGCTGTCATGCCTTTGGGCAAAGCTGTGACCGAATCTATGTTGTCATACATCTGACCGTCTTTACCTTTGCGATGGACAACGCTCACAAGGCAGGGCTTGCCTAGCTGATCTTCTAAAGTAATACCAGCGACCAGTTCATTGTCTGTGAATGCTTTCCCGTTCAGTGCCTTGAGCTGCTTTAATAGATTTGATTTCTCGTTAAGAGAAGCTGTCTCTATCTTGCACCTGCCCATAGGCTGTGGTCCGTCCTCCTCTCGGAATACGTGTGTCTCATCAGGTAGCTCATACATCAGAGCAACCTGCTTTTTGGGACCATAAAAAGTGTCCTGTGTTCCTAGGTCTACGATTCCGTAGAGTCTCGCAACCTGACTACCTTCGGGGACCATTTTACGTTCTCTTCTTCCAGTATTGTATTCTAGCTTCATATACTTTTATTGTTTGTTTGTATTTGTTCCTCCAGTGCTTTTATATCGCAGCACTGAAAAATTGTTAACAAGTGTTCTGCCTGTAAAATTGCTATCCACTTACCGTGGTTTTTCTTCCAAACTACGCAAGGAATCTCGTAGTCCTTTGCGTCTCCCTCTGACTGGGCTAACCAATCCCTGATCAGGGCTTTTTCAGTATTCTTAACTTCCCAGTGAACAGGCAAATCGTGGCAAGTTACATCCGGTGCATCGTGGCCTTGCTGGCTTTGATGAAATCCTGTGCGCTTCGCTGTGTAGCCAAAGAACTGCAGGACCTTGACCCACATTCTTTCTCCTCGCTTGCCTTTATCTTTACTGTTCATTGATCGATTGAATATGCACCCTGTGATTGAGTGTCTGCCTTGTTGTTCTGTGCTATAGCAACATTCCCCATTGACATGCAGGCCCTGTGCGGGAGCCCTGTTGCTTCTTGCATTCTATCTGCCTCGAAGATTACCCACTCTCGGTTGGTAACCCTGCCAAACTCAGAGTTAAATAACTCGTCATTGTCAGGCAGCCAGTCCGTCATGACATAAGGCAGGTCTGGTGGACAGGTTCTTGTAGGCAGGTCTGTGACAGTGCAGGGCCTTGAAGTGAAACCAATGGCGTATTCTTCAACAGCCTGTATCCAGTCCCAGATCTCTTGATTGCGGTAGCTCGAAATCGCCAGCCAGTCTCCTCGTGCTATGTGATAACCGTTGCCGGTGGCCCGTCCAACATCAGTAAAGCTTTTGCCAGTGACCTGCCGTAGCACGTAGTGACACAGCTTGCGGGTGAGAGTGCTCTCAAGCAAATTACCGTGGCCTGTCACCTCTTTAATTCTTTCAACTCCGTGCTTCACGGTGACCAACGTAGCAAACGTCTTTGGCTTGACAAGTTTTTTGTTTAAATAAAAACAGATGCGGCGTAGAGTTGCGTTGCGATGAACATACTATATCTGTCCTGTCATGAGGTCCTTGAATTTGATGAGCTACGAATGTTTCTAACGATTCCCGGCGTTAAGGTAATGCCTATGGGAGCTTACTTTGAGAGCGGTAAACCAACAACAACGAGGCCCGGTATCAAGCTTGATTATAAGCCAGAGTGGGTTAAAGCGTTCCACCGGATTCTGGAAAACAGGGAAGGAATAGATCACAGGGAGCATTTAAGTGAAGAGCTTCTAGACTGCTTCGATACAATAATCGTCATGCATAATTTTGACTGGATCATTAAGAATCAGGAAGTGCTTAAGGGGAGGAATGTTATTTGGAGAGACATTGGCCAAATCAACGAAAAGAACGATGAACACTTGCACCGCATAAAAGAGCTCGGAGTAAAGTTAATTCGGTATAGCAAGGTGAACAATTATGATTGTAAAATAAAAGAAGACGCACTGATTCCTTTCTGCAAATTCAGGGAAGACTTCCCGAAGTGGACTGGTGGTCTTAAGGAGCTCATGACAACCGTGCAGTCTATTAAATTTAGGGACAAGAACTGCAATTACCTTAGGTGGCACCATATGCAGAGGAGCATTCCTGTAAGACTTTACGGCACGGGTAACGAGGGAACGGAGAACTCTCGAGGTATACCCAGCTACGCTGAGATGTTGACTCACATGAGGAACCATAATGCTTGCTGGTATGGGGGGACTTATCCTGCGCCTTACACTCTTTCACTGATGGAAGCAATGTTCACAGGATTGCCTGTAGTCTCCTATAAAGACCTAGGCTGGCCCAGCGAGATAAATGATCTTTTGCTTCCTGAACAACTGGCAGAAAATGATGATGACATGATTGATAAAGCTTCAGCATTTTTAGATTCATCACCTAAAAAAATGAGAGACATAAGCGAGTGCCAGAGAGCGATGGCTTATCGCAATTGGGACTCTGTTCGAGTAACTGAAAAATGGAGGCAATTCCTTAACATATGAAAATACTAGTAGACACACACCATAGAGACTTACTTTATTCGCTGCACTGCCTGTTTGAGAAGAGACTGGGCTGGCAGCTTTACACGCCGCTAGGGATGAAGTGGGCAGAGAAAGGTTACTGGACAATGAATAAGGCTCACGGTTGCGACTCATTGTTTAAGCAATACCTAGAACCGAATTCTGGAGACCACCCGTTCTGCGAAAAATATAAGATGGAAGACGGAGTACACCACATATGGAATAAGTGTCATAAATACTATCAGAAGGCAGTGGAATTTGATGTGTTTGAAGGCATGAAGTTCGATGTTGTAATGCCTACTCATTGGTGTCATTACGATGCGTGGAAGGATCTGGTTTCTCAGGTTAAACCGAAGTCAACTCTAGTATGTCATGTAGGCAATATTGATCGAGGAGAGATTCTAGGGAACGTCATAAGGTCAGTTCCTCATCCCGGCGGCAGTGATATTGATGTGTTAGTGAATCAAGAGATTAACACGAGCATATACAGGCACGAAGATATTCCTGACAACTCTAAGAATATACACAGTGTAACCAGCGGATACATGTTCCCTGAGCTGTATCATAAATATAAGAAACTCCTTCCTGAATTTGACTTTAAATATTACGGAGTCGATTGCCCTGACGGATTGCTGCACGGGACTGATGGAGTCTACGAGAAAATGAGGCAGTCAACTCTGGGCTGGACTACTAAAGTTTTTGGTGGCCTAGGACATTCCAATATGGGCTGGATGTATTCAGGCAGGGCAGTGATAACTAACATGACAGAGCATCACAAATGGGGAGAGCTCGCTGACAAGTTATTTGAACCCGGCCACAACTGCATCGACATAGACTCAGGCACGGACAGCGAGAATTGCGAAGCAATACGGAAGTGGATGAACCCTGAGGTAGCTACTGCTATGGGGACTAACAGTCGTAAAAGATTTCTTGATTTGATCTCTTACGAGAAAGAAGCGGAAGATGCTAAGAAGTTCCTGTCTCAGATACTTCCTTAAGTGCTGAAATAAAAGTTTTGACACTTTAAGTCAAACCCACTAAAAGAAGAACTGTGTCGCGTTTTTGGTTATTTGTCGCGGTGCAACTTCGTTAGTGGATTATGTCTTCCCGCAGGGTGTATTGGCCCTGCGGGTTTTTTGTGTTACTTGCTCAGATAACGCTCGGCTGCTTCAACGGATCCAAACACAGGGCCTATACGGCGTCCTGTTGGGCCATAGACCCTCACTCCTGCGCGGCTGGATGTCTGCACAGCCCTGTGGCCTTCTGGAGTGTTATAAACTGCTCCTCCTCGGTTGTTGAGAGATCTTGCCGGGGAGAACTTGTTGGCAGCTTGCCTAACTTCTTCCTGCTGCTTTGTGCGAGCAGCTCCGTAGTCAGATCTTAGCTTAACAGGGCTCTTAACTGATCTAGGATCAAGTGATGTTTCAGTAAGCACAGGCTGCATCGCCTCTTCAGTAAGGCCCTTAAGAGCCATCACCCTGTTAACCTGAGGCCCGATTTTGCCTTCAGGTGATATTTGCTGCCCCGGTTTCATCACTCCTGTCTCTGGATCAATCCGATCAGTGAACGAGTCTCTTAACACATCAAATGCACTTAACCTTCCCTTGATATTAGACAGTGATTTCCCGAGAACTCCATACTGATACGATGGGTGGACTGGAAGACCTAAGTCTCTAGGGTCAACGATTACGGTAGGGGCAGACTTGTCAAACTGGATTACCTTGACGATGTCACCTGTTCTGTATCCTGCGTCATCTTTAAAATCGTTCAGCTTGTTATACATGTCCTTCCAAAAGACTCCACCATACTTCTTCTTGTAGTCATTTGAAGCAATCTGCTGCCACATCGTTTTCCTAGACCCGAAGGTCATTTCAGGTATGGCCTCCTCAATATGTTCAAGAGACTTGAACTCAAAGCTCTCCCACTTTGAAGGGCCTTTTGGTGTAAATTCTTTCCCTTTAGCCTTAGCTTTTTCGGCTTCTTGCTTGTTGGACTTTTCTCTTTCCGCTTTAGCCTTTTTCTGAATCATGTCAGTGGCCTTCTTGAGTATCTGCGGAAGATTCTTTTTAATTGCGGGGTTCTGCTCTAAGTCATACTTGAATTCCTCGAGCATGACTTCGGAGTATGTTTTATTACCTGCAACGGACTCCTCTTTTTGCAGGACAACAAGCCCTATCCCGTCAGTTTGGTTGATAGCTCTTTCAAGCTGAGAAGCAATAGATCCACCTTCTACGGCCCACGCTATGGTGCCTTGATTGTCTGCTAGGTCTGGGTGATCAGGTCCACCACGAAGCTCGAACACACGACCAGATCTGGCTGTGTATTCTCCTACCTTCATGCGGTCAGCCATCATGACAAATGCTTTCTTTCCAGCAAGTTGTTTGATGTCGTAACCCGGGTCATTCACTGCAGGGCTGAACCTAGCCATTACGCTAGGCGTAAGCGTGAACACTCCATTCATAGGAGTGCCAGACTCAACGGGCTCCTGCATTTGTTTCCTGACCTCTGCGGGGCTGTCAGGCTCAGGTGAGAAGCGGATGTCTGCAGTGGTGTCCTTGAATCTTTCAGACGGAGGAATGATGCTGCCATCATCTTCATAGGTTATAGGGTCAGCAGACTTAATGCGCTCAGGATCCCTGACTGCTATGGTGTTTGACGGGCCGCCGGGTTCTTCTGCAAGCCTGATAGCGTCATACTTCTTGAACACTTCATCAATAATTCTGGAAGGCTCCCACGCTATATAGTCCCCTTCATTCAGCATCTTTAGAGCCCGAGGGTCTAGCTCGTTAATGTTAGAGACTCCGAAGTGATTCGAGATTGTGTCTGAAAACTCACTCCACCCGTCTTTAGGGTCGAAAACTTTATCTGCTTTAAGGAATGAGTTAATGACTCTTATGCCCATTTCAGATCTAGCTTGAGTTGCTGTCATTCCGTCGAGCATCGATCTTTCAAGGTTTTTTGATTTGTTAATAGCAGATTGCATACTGGAGCTAGGGATAGCGTAATCAGCTCCGTATTTTTCAGTCAATGCATCAAGTTCTGATTTGAAAAGCCTTGTTGAAGCATCATCAGCTTCATCAATCTTTTTCATTACAGAGGGATCCGGTTTTCTGTGACCACCAAATCCTCGCGCATACTCTTTTGAGAACTGCTTATCGAAAGAAAGATATATTAACTTGTTAGGGTCTCGCTCTGATTTGAATTCATTGAATTCACGCTTGGTGCCGTGGTATACAGGGCCAATAGTGTAGCCTGCATTTTCAGCGTTTTGATTTACTATATCTTGAAGCTTGTCGTAATCCTTCACCTTCGCCTTAGCAGCCTTCAGGTAATCCTGATCAGTCTTGCTACGGCCAGTGCCGGGTGAGAACCGTGCGTCTCCCGGGGCCTTAGGATTCCACCCAAACTCAAAGATACTACTGCCCTCGGAGTAGACTTCCTTAGCCTTAACTTTCTTCTCAAGAATGACTGCGCCTGTTTCGTCAAAATAATTTGCATGAAGCTCTGCATACTGCTTTGACGGTGTCACCCAATCTCCCGGGTTTATCACCTCAGAGACTCCTTTGGGAACTGCCCTGTAAATCGTAAGCTCGGCTTCAGGTTTTCCACGTAGACTTCTGAAAAGTTGTATTGTCTTCCTACTCTCAAAGTCATCTTGCCCGTAATACCTAGCACCGTTTGCGCTGTATATATCTTTGGGGTAAACAGTGTCCATCTTGTCGATGGAGCCCTCGTCATACGTGCCGTCAGGAGCCCTGTGAGCCATCCTGTATCCATTCGGGTCTACATCAGGCATGAAGTGTGTCTGCCCTCTCTGGTAGGCAGCCTCAGAGAATGACATGACTGGCCTTCCTTCCTTCTGCTGCATAGCAACAATGCGGTCAAGACGGAACGATCTCCACGGGTGATCCTGCTTGCCTTCCTGCAGTCTTCTCTGTCTGGGTGTAAGCTCTACCTGCGGTATCTCAGGGTTACCCTTGACGTTCCTGATAGCTAGAATCTTGTTAAGGAAGTCGCTCTTGCGTTGGCTGCCTAGGATTTCTGCTGTGCGCTTCTCACCAGCAGTCAGGGCGTTGATGTATGTGTGCAGGTCTGCAAACATGTTAGCCTCGGACCCGAAGACCTTCTGCATCTCTGCGCTCTCCCTGTAGAGTCTACTGGCTCTGGTCTCAGTAGTGCTCATGTCAAGAATCCTGCCAGCAATAGTTCCTGTTTTGGGGCTGATGACAATGTCATACATCAGGCCATTGCGGTTGCTGATAGGCAAGTTCCTTGCGCGGGTCTTGCCTAGCTTAGTCTTCATCGTAGAAGCGCCGTAAGTAAAGTTAGCGTATTGATCTGATCGAGAGACTTTATCAAGCTGCCTTAAGGCTTCCTTGATAGTGTCATTGATCAGCGGAGAATCGAGCAATGCCTTGAGCTGTCCCGCACTAAACCTAGTCCCCTTGTAGCTTCCGTCTGGCTGCTTAACGAGGCCGCCTTCAGGCTCGATTCCCTGAGATCTGTCTTTCTCTTTGCTTCTGCTCTTGCCTCTCCCTCTTCGCTTACCTTTTCTTTTGCCTGCTCCCCGGCCTTTGGCCCCGCCTCTCCCGCTGTCTTTCTCTTTTGAGCTGTCTTTTTCTACGGGAATATCTTTAGGTTCACTGACGTTGTCTAGGATACCGCCGATAGTTGTAGCCCTTTCTTTGGCCACACGCTTCTGCTCGGCATCTTTCATGATGATCCTCTTGCCTTTGGCGTCAGTCTTTGCGACTCCCATTGCCTCGAGCTCTGCGAAAGTAGCGTCATCTGCAAGATCGGCGTCCGAGTAAACCTTGACGGGCTCATTCAGCGATGTCTCAACGTCTCTGCCTGCTTTCTTGCGAGCCTTGACCAAATCCTTCATAGCTCTGTCGAGCTGTCGAGACTGCTTGATCTGTTGATCGAAGATAGGGCTCTGGAATGCGTCATAGACTCGGTCAAGTTTGCCTTTGGTGAACCGAGAGAAAGCGCCTTTCAGTGACTCTGAAAAGCTGTTGCCTGAAAAGATGTAGTTACTGTTCTTTCCTGTGATGTAGTTTGCAAAATATTCTGCGGCCAGCTCTTCAAGAATGTAGTCCACCTTTGCGTCAGTGGATCCTGCGTCCTTTAGTTTCTGAGCTCTTTGAGGATCAACGCCAATCTCTGAATCCAGACGCTTCTCATATTGCTGAATGAAATTGTTCATTTCTTCAGCAGAATACATTCTTTGGAAAGTGTTCTTCACGTTCGAGACGAGCGTGTCAAATCCGTCGAGCCTTCCTAGAGCGTGCAGAGTCTCATGAATCATTGTGCGTGTGCCTGCGTTCGTATTAAGGAACACAACTGGCTTGCCAGCCTCGATACGCATCATGCCACTTGCCTCGCCCATCTTGGTGCCTTTTTCATCCACAACAAAGTCAGGATCCACATGCCTGACTTCCACGGATGACTGCAACAAGATCTGCTCTGCATCCATTCTTGCAATCTTGTCTTCTCTGGAAAGTTTCTCAAGTCTCACCCTGTCCTCTGGGGTTTTGGTCTCGATCCACTGATTAAAATCATTGTCTTGAGCTCTACGGAGCGCTGACCCTGTCAGGCCTTCTGCAGCCCTCCCTACGCCACCACCAAAGGCACCGAGAACGCCGCCAGACCCAATACCCTGCGCGAGTCCCTCGAGGCCTCCTGAGGCTAATCCTATAGCGCCGCCAATTCCTGCACCTACTGCAGCACCAGCGGTAGCTCTCCCTGCATACTCAACAGGTTTATCCAACCACTTGAGTCTGCCCGCAAGTTTACCCGCGACTGTATCAGGCTGATGTAAAGCTAGTCTTCCTAGACCACCTGTCCTTGTAGGGCTGCTGGACATTGCCTCTCCGAAACCGCGCAGAAGTCCTCCTGAGACATCAAGAATAGTAGGAGCTGCCAGCACTGTGCCAAAAGTCTTAGCTGTGCCTGCTCCAACAATGCCACTAGCTACCGCTGCACCTATGCCGCCGGGAACTGCCACGTTAGCTAGGCCTCCCGTTGCTTCATCAATTGTTTCTGAAGCTCCTTTGACAATGTTCTTGCCTCGCTCAATTGCGTCTCTGCTCAGGTCTGCCGCCCTTGACAGCCCTTTACCCACTGCAATTGTTGGGGCAGATAGCCCCTTAGTAATACCTTTAGCGGCTATTGACCCCACCTTGCCTGCAGGGACTAAAAGACTGGGGTCAATAAATTCACCCGTGAGCTCTGCTGCCTTGGTATCTACTTTCTCGAGGTCAATCTTTGCTGCATCCATACCAGCAAACTCTGCGTATTCATTCCACGCAGACTCCTCACCTCGCTCGATACCACCTCTGACATTCTGAAGTTCTTTGAGTTTGAGAAAGTTGTTGAACTGATCAGTGGTCTCGTTCTCACTTGTTCCCCCGAATGAATCCAGCTTCGACCCCAGATAGTCATTAGCCATCCTGCCGAGAATCTCTGTGTCATAGGCTCCCCGGGCAGCTCCCTCCATAAAGGTGCGAGCAGAAGTGCCGGGATCAAATATGTTCATGTATGTGCCTATGGCCGCAGGGAGATTCTCCGCGATCCTCTGAACAGTTACGCCAGCGGCTTGAGCTACAAGGCCGGGAAACTCTGACCACTGCATCTCAGGCTTTGCAGCCCTATAACGGACAAAGTCCTCCCGGGTAAGAGAGGACGATGGCGTGTCTGGATTCTCGAATCGAGCTACCAGTTTCTCGTCTGTTTCTGGAAACTTTTTCCTGAGCGATGACTCAATGGTTGCATTGGAAGTTTCGTCAGGGAACTCGACAACAGTGTTATAGTCCTCTACGAATATTTCTTTCATTCAATTAAACCAGTGGAAGTGTTAAAAGACATACGGCTTACGTCTGATGCTTGCTGACCGGAAGCAGTTCCTTCTTGATAGGGATCCAGTCCAATTAATTTGGCGTAAGAGTCCCTGTCAGCCCTCATTCTTGTTGATAGAGTGTTTAGTGATGTTCTTGTATTACTATCAATGCTGAATAGCTTTGTTGGGTTTGCTATAATCTTCTCGATCATTTCCTTTTCGGACTCAGAGAATGCGCCGGGGCCAACAATAGGAACACGTAGAGCTCCAGTGAGAAGACCCACGATAGTGTTAGCCTCTTTTTTGAGATTGAAGTCAAGCCTTTTGCCGGGAGTGTCAAGAATCTCAAGGAGCCTTCCAATACCTGTTTGAATCTGATCATCTGCTAACTGCAGAGTCCTCATTTCTTTTGCTGTCTCTACAGACGGAGCAGTTCCTAGCCCGGGGATAAACCTAGACTTCACTGAGTCTTGATACTTAAGAAGAGATAACTTGTTCTCAAACGTCAGCTTGTTGTCCTGATCATACAACAGTTCGTAAGCCTGCTTTGCCATCAACGGATTCTCTTTGACAAGATTTGGTATATCCTTGATTAACCTGTCTCTGACCTCAGCGGCTGTCTCCGATCTTGTCTCACCTTTCTGCTCTGCTACTTTTAGCAGTTCAAGATCCTTAGCTGCTTTCACTACAGCCTCAGAAGGACCGGGCATAGCTTCAGGGCCTAAGGGGCCTTGAGCTCGACTCGGAGCTGGCTGATATGTTTGCACAGGGGCAGCATACCTTCTCATAGCCTGCATCTCTTCTCGAGCTACGATTTCTGGTGATCTTGCGGTCTCAGGGAGTGGCGCTTGAGTCTGCCTAGGCATCGCCCCTGCTCCGTAAGGAGCGAACGCATTGACGGCTGATGACGGGAGACTGAATCTTTCAAGAGCCCTAGCTTCAGACTCTGCCAAAGATCTGCCAGCTTCTGAGTCACTGACAGAGTCAGTAAACTTATCGGCTGTAAACTTGAACTCAGGCCGAAAGCCTGCGCTCTCTTGAGCTCTCTGTAACCGCGCTTCCGCTGCATCAATTTGAGGTGCAAAGTCAACAGGAACATCTCGTTTCTGACCTGCTTCTGTAAGTTCTGAGTAAAACTTACCTTCTTGTCGCTTCGCTTCAACCTTGTCTTTAGCTTCTTGCAGTTGGATTTGCTGGAGTTCCATTGCTCCTCTTTCAAGAATACCGCGCTTCAGCCCTCGCAGGTCAGATAGGCTGCCTGCTTCAACCTTAGAATCAAACTCGTCTTGCTCCTCTTTCGGTATAAAGCTTCTCAGCCTCTTAAGGTTTGATCTCAGTTCCTTTGCTTCTTCTTTGTTCTGCTGAAACTTTTTGATGCCCTCACCAACTCCTGCCCCCAGACCTGCAAGTCCTGCGCCTAAAAGTTCTCCTACTCTGGATCTCTCAGTAGGCTGAACGATCCCCTGTCCTGTGTATGATTGCTGTGAAAATGCCATAGTGTTTTTCTTTTATGCTGCGAAGTTTGTGCCACCTAAAGCACTTCCAATACCCTGCATTGCTCCTGCAGCAACTCCCGCCCTCGCGTTAGCTGAAGCGATGTTTGCGTTTAGCTGTGCGTTGTAGTTCCCAGCGGCAAGACTTCCCGCGTATGCTGACTCAGGATTAAACATTTGCTGAGGGGCCATACCTTGACCCTGCGCTGCAAACCCTTGAGCCGCCCCCATACCTACACCGGGCTTGCCGAGAATAGCCATAAACGGATCCGCTGAAGTAGCAGCATTAAGACCTACCACCTGAGAAGCGAATGATCGACGGTTGCGCTGAAGTTGCTCTGCGTTCATTCCTTTAATAAGAGCTTCCTGACCTAGGTCTGCCATACCGTAGCCCATACCACGGTCAGACTGGGCTCCACGAATGAACTGATCAAGCTCACGAGACAGTGATGGTGGTAGCCCTGCTCCTGCAGACAGATCAGATTGAGCCTGCCTGTTAAGCTCTGCCATTAATGCGGCCTGCTCTGGGTTGGCTTGCCTAAAGGCCTCAGTGGCTCTAGGGCCTAGTCTTTCGACTGCTGCTATGTCGCCCTCCCTTGAGACATCAAGACCAGCTACATCGGCTCTGGCGAGCCCGGGCATTATGTCCTGCTCATAGAGCTCAAGAAGACCGGGAGTCCCTTGACTACCTCTCATGACATCCCGAAGGATCTCAAGGTTCAGCCTTGCCTCTGCTGGCCTGCCGTATTCCTGACTAGCCTCTGCAGCGTAGAGCTCTGGTGCGAGGTCTATCTGCGCCTGCAAAGTGTCTCTTGTTTCTTTCGCGTAATCCCGTGGGGGAGGAGCGTCTGCGCTATACATTCCCATAATTGTCTGTCTGGTATTGCCTGTGTAGTTTTGTGAATTCTCTCATCGCATTCCAGCCGCCGCACAGGTAAACGGTTGCAAATATAACCTCGTGATATTGACTCTTGAGCACATCGGAGTGTGCTCTCTTTACTTCTACGTCTGACCGCTCCCACTTATTTGCATCAAGCCACGCATTGCAGCTCATGATAATTAGGGGGAGAAGGAAGCTGCTGTTTGCTATGTAGAATTGATTGCTTGTGAGTGTGACCATCCAGTCCATCTCGGCCTTGATCACATCCTCATCATTAATCTTCTTATCGCCATCGATGAAATCATCAATGTCATGAGACCTTGTGGCGAATGTCTCCACGAACAGCCACGCCTGCTCATTGTTATGAGTCAGACGCATGAAGTCTTCTTTTATGGAGTGGTCGAAGTGCATTAAGAGGTAATCATTAAATTGAAGACAGGGTCAGTAAGACTGCCGTCTGATCTTACAACAATTCCACTTGTTGTTCTTGAATTCATTTTGACCTCTGTCGCTTCCAGCTCGGTTGAGCTCCCATACTCGCAGCGAGTGAAAACAGGAAGGTCAACTGAGACAGGAGTTGTGAAAGTCACTGTTAACTGGCGGTAAGGGCTGCCTCCCCCTGCATTCACATAAGTTGCAGAGGCAATGTTTGTCTGACCTGTGATGCTGACAGACTCTGACCCGGTAACTCCTGTGCAGGCAAACCTGCCCTTAGCGGAATAAGCTGCACTTGAAGAAGACTGCCATACAGGAATAGACCCGTTACTTTGAAGAGAAGTTCCGCTTGCTCCTATGCCTAGGGCTATCCACGCAGAACCGTCAAAGTAAGCCACAGCACCTGATGTAGCGATTGACGGCAGCAGGCCAGTGTCAGGTATCCACTGTGCAGACCCACTGCTGTCAGTTGTGATTAATTTATTGGCACCGTCTGTGTTTATCTGACTGATGTTAATCGTGTCAGTGCCGTCTTGTGCTGACCACTCGGGGTTAGCTCCTGCTCCTTTGGTTTTCAGGAATTGACCGTCAGATCCCGGCGACAGTTTAACAAGGTCGCCGTTAGTGTCGTAATACAGTAGCTGCCCTTGAGTTCCAGCCTCTAACTTAGTCAGGTTGAGATTGTGATCACTGATCTTACTGTTGATGTCGATGCCCTGCTCCAGCTTTGACGTAAGCACAGCTCCGTCTGTGATCTGATTAGAATCAATCGATCCTGTGAATGTTATTGAGGGAGCCCCAAGCGCGTTGAGCTTAGTGTAGGTGACTTTTTCCCCGGCTGAGAAATTGTATCCCACGCCTACGTTAACTGATAGTGGCATAATATTAAGCTGTTATTATTTTGTGGCCAGATGCTGACATGTAAAAATCGTCTGGCGTTAAATCATACGCTGTCCCATCTCCTTTCGCGGAAATGTAAACATAATCGTTTTGATGCATTTCGACATTCAAAACCAATGAAACTGACACAGGGTTACCTGAATGACTGAAATGTATTTCTTGCTGTGACTGAACTATGTCACTAGAGCTGGCCGCTGAAGCATCGTGCTTGCTGAAGCAGAAAGCGACATTTTCGTTAGTCGAAGATGACTGGCATGTTATTGAAGCATGAAATTGAGCGTTTACAGGTTGCAATCCTGTATACCTTAATTGCTTGCTGGCAGGCATGTCGAAGTCAACCGAATTTCCGTGAAGTGCTGTGGTTACAGTGAGATCTTGAAAAAATGCTGTCAAAGGTAGAGCTGAAGAAGATGAGGCGTAAATCGCGCCAACAGCATTTGTCTCAGACAGCACATTCTGCGGATACCATTTCTGGGCGACATTACTAATTACTGTCAGAGTTTCGCCGGGGCTAATGCTGACAGTGCTGATCCCTGCTGGACCCCAGTCACTACTAGTTATTACTACTACAGCCGCAGATGCGTTCACTATATTCTTAACAGTAACGTATCCTGATACGGGCTGCGTAAGCGTGTAAGCAGTTCCTGTGCTTATTATGTTATACAGCTTAGTGTCACTGACAGTATTGCTGCTGGTGTCATTGTAGGTCTGCCTGAAAGTGTGTGGAGCGTTCAGTGATACTTCAGGGTTTCCGCTCCCGTCTCCGTTTGCGACTGTGAGCCCTGTAGCCCCTGTAATGCTCCTGACGTTGGCGGCCCCGCTGCCGTCAATTGATACAAGGCCTGCAGTTCCACTCAGGTTATCGATTGAGCGAATGTTACCATTCGCATAGTTAAGCTGCTCTAAAGCAGTGATGAATTCTGCGCGAGTAACTGAGTCCGAAGGTATCGGCCCGTTGACTGCGTCCACTACAAAGTTTGATGTGCTATCTGGCATAATCTTTTACCAAAGTCCTGCGTGTGTTCCTTCTCGCCTCTGTCCCGGCGTTGCTCCTGATGTCACGCTGTGAAGCCTGACTCTCCCGTTGATTCCTTCAATCTTGACTTGAAAGTAAGCGCCTCTCCTGTCAACTCGCATTTTGTGAGTCCAGTATTGGTAAAGGTCAAGCTGAGTGCCTGCTGTTCCCAGCACTGTCCCCGGGTCTGCGTTCTCCGTATCCAGAATGACTGAGTAATCTTCTTTGCCGGGAGTCTCATGAGAGTCATCCAGATTCTGGATGTCCCAATCACTCATTGCAAAGGTCATGTATTTGGTTCTGGTGTAGCTGGCATTGTTGACTATGACAGACTCTTCTTTTACACCGTCCACAATCCCTGTGACCTTGTATTCTGGATCCCACGTTGAGATGAATACTTGCGCCTGCTGAAAGCGCCTCCTGTTGCCTGCCTCAAACCCATAGCCTCGAGTTTTAATCATGAAAGCTATCGGCCTGTCTTCGATCTTAATTGTGTCAGAGCATATAGCCTGTAGGTAGGGATCCACATTGCCAAAGGGATCCTTGATGCTTACAAGAATTGGTGAGGTGCTCTCAAAATGAACTCCACAGCCATTGTCTGTGTCTGTTGTGTTTCCTGAATACCATCCGTCCTGCGTGAATCCTGTGAACAGGTTCGCTCCAGCGACCTCGCAGTGATCTGCCTGTTGCTCATCACCAACCCCCCACAGCCAACCGTCCTCAGGATCATTTGTGTTAACTGTAAGTGGCTCGATAATCTCCAGTCCTCCGTCATCAGTTATTTCTGCGTCAGCATCATCAACCACTTCCCGCTTACGGGTAGCACGAATTGTTGTGCCGTTATTGACTGTGACTTTAGTTCCGTCTTGAACATGACCCTTGACTACAAGGTCACATGTGTAAGTGCCTTGAACAATCGGCCTGCCTTCCTGCTCCGCGTATTCATAGAGGCCAACGATGCCGTCATAGTCCACGTAGTAGAGATGCTCCGATCCCTGAAAGTCTGCTACAAACAGATACTTAATCTTTATTGCGTCTCCCGTGTCGTAGCCTGACCACGCTTGATTTATGAAGTCATAGACAAGCACGGCATTGTTCTGCTGGCCGCCGTCAATGGGGACACTTAGGTAGTATCTGTTGCGCCAGTAAGCTGCAGAGGCTGTCTCTTTGGCAACCCTGAAATCAATCCTGTCAATGATTGGCTGTATAGCTGTGCTCTGCGGCTCTGATACGCCTTGCAGCTTGTTTTGCTCTGTCAGTATTAAACTAACCACGCCACGCTGGGAAAGGAACCACAGGTCATTCCCTGCGCTTGCTACAGACCTTGTCCCTACAAGTCCGTATTCTGTTGTGACTTGATCTAGGACAGCACTTGTTCCCCAGTTGTCTCCTACGAGATTTGAGACGGTGTAGATGCTGGTATCTTTGAAAATAACAACTGTTGTGTCATTGAACTTAAAGATCCTCCGAATATTGTCACTGTCACCTTGATTGATCTTGAATGAAGAGTAGACAGGATCGTAGTTAGTGTAAGAAAGAATATCCGAAACAGCTACGTGATCGGCCTTGTATCCTGCGCCGGGTCTATGCGGGACTAGAAGTCTGTTCTTGAAGAATAAAGTAGTATCTGAATTAGGTATTGAGTCAGTGCCATCATCTGCGTCAGGAGCCTCCACAAACCCTTCCTCGAACGAGGACAATACAAGATGCTTTTCATCTGGCCCCCTTGAGAGAATGACTTTATCAAATGCCTGAGTGAACCAGTATTTCGATACTGTGTTATCGCTGGTGAAGTCTGATGTGGGGACAGTTAACCCAACGCTGCAGGGGATAGGCTCAATATTGTTCCCGTATCGTGCTCGATAGAGAGAGATTGTGGTTCCCTCAAGCGAGGCCGCGATCAAGATCCAGTCATTTCCGTTAGGGTCATTCCAGACTCCTACTCCGTAGACTTGACCTAGAGTTGTGCTGATCTGTCTTGACCAGTTTATATCGCCCTCTCCCCATTCAATAGGCCACTCAAAACCGTAACGGTTAAACCACGTAAGCGGCATGACTCCCTTGCGGGGCTCTGCTACTCCGTAGCGGAAGCGAGCATTGACAGCTTCTGAAACTAATCCAGCGGGAAGCATATGAGGCTGCTGCCTCATGTCTACACCTACAAATCCGTTGTCCCCTGCCGTAATTGGCGGGTCATCGTTGGCGGTGTAGTTTCTGTCTTCTCTCATGTATAAAATCCAATTTTACTTAAGACTGAGTCTAGCTTTTTATTGCTGTTCTCCCAGTTGAGCTTCATTCCTCGCTCTGAAGCTCTCAACGCTTTTGCTACACCTCTCTCGTTTCGGACCTCCCTCATTCGGTCTATCAAGCTGTCCTGTTTAGGGACTGCCCAGAGACCGCCATTAGAGTAATGCGCCTCAGACTCTCTCAAGTCAAAGTCAACAGGGTAACCTACTGACTCATCAAAGAACTCTGTAATTCCCCCGAAGGGAACTGCAATGACTGGCCTCCCTGTGGCCATAGCCTCATGCTGCATGAGCCCCCATCCCTCGCCTTTTGATGCACTCACAAAGCAATCAAGCCCTGCATACCAGTTAGCCAGATCTTTCCTTGTCCAGAACTGACGAGTAAAACTTATTCTGTCATCATCGACATCCATTACAGGGTCATCGGGGAAACACTTAATGCTTAACCTGACATCTTTTACCCTCTTAGGGAATGCTTTCTTCCACGCCCTTAGAACGTCCTCAAAGCCTTTCCTGCAGCCTCCTGCCGCTGTCCTTCCCGCTGCACCAAAAACAAACTCAGAGCCCTGTTTCTGTGGCCTGTAGTGGAAGACATCTGTGTCTATCCCCATAGGGACCTTGACCATCGTCTTTCTGATTCCCTGTGCATTAAACAAGCACAAATTAAAGTCACTCGGCACAACAATCAGATCTGCCTGATTCAAGTTAAGCACTGCCTCCTTGTGAAGCCTCGTGCTCTCCCACATTGTGTTATACACAAGCTGCTTTTTTCCTGTAGGACTAAACGATGGGCAATGAACAATCATCTCCCAGTCATCCTGCTGCTCCTTATGCACAACAGACTCCATCACCACTCTCGGTATAGGAGCCTTACCTGCCTCGCTTCGCACTGGCCAACAGTGTATGTCACGGCCTAATTTAGTGAGTCCCTCAATGACTCTTATTAAATGCAATGAATAGCTGCTGTAGCCATCCACCACTCCTCGCACCACACCTCGTTTTGTTCTCAAATATCAACCTCGCAGTTTGCCTCGTTCGTGTTCCAGATCTCTGAGCATACTCACAACATCCAGTCTTTCTGACTCAGAGATTCTGCTGTTCAATTTGCCTTCCAGTTTCTTGATCTGTTTAGCAATCGCATTGTCAGCAGCCGATAGGGTCAGCTTAACAGCATTGCTAGAGTTAACAATTCTTTTGGCAACCCAAAACAACAGTAGTATTCCTACTGCGTAGTAAACCAGACTAACGCCCCCGGGAAGGCTGTTCTCGAGAGCAGATAAAGAAAACTGGTCGCCATTGCCGCGCTCATTATTGTCAACAGTCCAGTCAACGCGAGTCTGACCATCGTGTCCTTGCGCCGCAGAGAACAGAGCAGTGATCCTCTCATTCTGGTCTCTCGACCACTTTTCACTAACTTCTGTCGTAGCATTTGTCTGCCTCTGCATTTCAGGCATTCCTACACATCCAGTAAAGAGACATGCAGCGGCACCAGCAATGACAGCGGCCTCTTTAAATATCTGTTTCGCCGTCTTTGTTATCATTGCACTTTCCTTTTCTGGCGTTGACGTAGTGATGCCAGACAAGAGCTGCTTTACCCACCATATAAGTGAGCGTAGCAAACGCTATAAGCAACCTAAGAATGGAGGTCTCGTTGGTTACAGCGATGCCTAAGAAGGCAGCCGCAAATACCCTGCCGTATTCAGCGAGATCCGTGCTGGTCATCGCTTGCTTCCTTTGGATTTTTTCTTTTTCATTCTAGCTTTAGCTTTAGCTGCTGCTGCCTTACCAGCCTTAGTATATGCGTAATGTTTCTTTCCTACTTTTGGCATAATATTTCTTTCTACCACTTAGATTTATTGGACCAATAAGCTGCGCTCATTTTCCCTTTGGCAATGTTCTTTGCGTGCCTAGCTTTGAAGCTTTTGCGCCGTGCCTTTTCGCTGGCAGTCTTTGGGCTTTTACCAGCTCCCGATACACCCTGTTGACCAAAGCGGATCAGTCGAACCTTATCCCCCTCTTTAGCTAAGACAGCATGTGATTTTTTAGGGTGCTTTGGAGTTCGCTTCGGTTTGTTGTAACCGCTGAACTTCTCCCCGTTTTTCTCGACAGGCATAGCTCAGGCCCAGACTCGTTGCGGATGTGCTGGCTCAACTCGGAACGGTTCCAGTGTGGACCCGTCTTCTCCTACCAGCCGCACGTTTACGAAGTATCCCTCCTCGTAAACAGCAGGCGTTAGCTCGTTACCTTCGTCATCGAATGTAGCTGGAGTTAGCACGACCTTCGGTAGTATATCCGTGTTGCGGTAGTTCTGCTCCTTCTCCCACTTCGTAGGCACGGGATTGTCAGGATCAGTTCGATCCCACTCCACTGGAACCTCGGTGAACAGCACTGAATCTGCTTCAGCTTTGTCCGCGAATTTTAAATATAAATCTGTAAACATGTGATTCGTTAGTCAGTTGTTAAAGTTGACTCAATGTAGTGAGGTTGGTTGAACTCAACGGTTCAGCAAAAATCGCGATGTTACGAATGTGACCGTTGACAGACGTATTGCCGTCTTGGCGAGTGCCTATGTGCAGTTTATCAGTCCCAGACTGAGGGACCACGGTTGTCGTGTCCTCAGTAACGGCACTGCCGTCTCGGCTGATTTTTTGACTACCAGATTCCCAACTGGATGCGACTTTGTGGAACACATTGCTGGTTGTGTTGCCAATGCG
>Ga0316202_10000568_pt1 | contig 38214 bp, 31 predicted proteins | sample 3monrhotite_MG_FD_204934 | JGI IMG/M metagenome (GOLD analysis project Ga0316202, IMG submission 204934) | Microbial mat bacterial communities from mineral coupon in-situ incubated in ocean water Damariscotta River, Maine, United States -... | ecosystem: Environmental > Aquatic > Marine >...
GCAGTATTATCCTATATCCCATTTTTTCGTTAAATTGTTATTGGTTGGGTACTTATACCCCCTTGATGCTAATTATTCTGGAATCCGGTTTGGGTTTTTTTCTATTTCTTGTCAGTGGTTGATCTACCCCCCCTTTTTCTTTTGCCAAGCTGTATACCACCAAGACACCGATTACCGCGGTGGACATGCTTAACGACAAGGTGTACCTTACTTCGAGCAACAGGGATTACCGATGCTGCGTATTCTGACTGATCGAGGAACTGAATACTGTGGCCGAGCTGACCAACATGACTATCAATTGTATCTCGCTCTAAATGACATCGAACACACCAAAACAAAAGTGAGGTCGCCGCAGACAAATGGAATTTGTGAACGCTTCCACAATTAGCATACTACAATACTGAGCGCATCCATCAGGGTAAAATGTGCTGCGGCAGAACGCCATTAGAAACATTGCAAGATGGCAAACAGATTTGGCAGGAGAAGTTATTGAACTAAACTTAGCCTGACAATACAGGCTCCCAATAAACTGGTAACTGTCAGATCAAGTTTGAACCACTACATGTTATGTCAATTCTAGTACACATACCTTTACGAAATTTTGTCCAAAAGCAGTAAATGTTATATTTTCTGCTTTCATAATATCTAGCTCATTACCTCCGAGAGGTGAATTTGTTTGCAATGACCTAACTAGCAATTCCATAATTTTTAAACGCAAAAGATTATCAAGACATTCTTGCGCACCGTCCTCTAGCCCAGTCAGTGATTTAAACTGTATTTTAAATATATCTCGAACTCCTATTGGAGGACGAGCTATAAAACCTGGGCCATGGACATGACTAGTTGGAGAGAATCTTTCACGACCTTCCCAATGGTTAACGCCTGGGTAATTTCCACTTTTCGAAAATTCTTTTATAAGTTTTGCATCTATAAGGAGAAAGTTGTTTAATTACCTCTACAAATGAAGGATGAGTATATTTCTCCATATTTTCATGCATCGATGATGCGATCAAATTTGCAAACATATCTCGTGAGCAAGATTCGTTACCTGTATAACGGAGAGCTTCTAACGCAGGGCCTGCTACAGCAGGATTTGGTGTAATTATTTTATGTTGGTCGACTGCGGAAAGTTTTTTTGTCACTTGCGTAGACACAAAGTCTTTTATTTGTTCGTAACTCCATACGAGGGCACCTACAGGAGCCAATGCAACATTTACGGTTTTAGCGACTGTTTCTAGCGCCTTTCCCACTTCCTTTGCTGCTGGCTGAATCGAGTCCTGGTACAAGGGAATAGCTTTCACCAAACCAGTAGCTGCATCTACTACATCTTTCGTTACTGATTTTTCTTCCTTGGAATTCATTTAGTATCCTTTTAATTTGTAGTGATTTTTGTTGATTCCAGTGTATGGATTGATTCTTGAATATCTTTAATCAAACTCCAGCATATGCACCAAAAGCACTGGTTCAATAGATGGGTCTACAAAAATCAAACGTGCCTTTAGCTGAAAAACACCCCATCCTTTCATTGTGAGAGCAAACCCTCCTTCTATTTTTCTTATACGTTTAATAGGGTTCTTGAACGAAGAATGTAGTTGATACTCAACATATTTAATTTCATCGAGACTAGAATCTCCTTCAACTTTGATGCGAGCAGTCCATTTCCACCAATTAGTATTGCCTTTTGTTTCAACAAACTGAGAGACATTTGTAAGATAAAAGCTCATACCATCTCTCCTTCTAACCTAACAGAATATGACTGGACTGAAATAGATCCTTCAAATACATTTTCATCTAATTCCATCGTAATAAAAACATTTACAGTGTCACTTGGTAACTCCGGTTTTACGTAAAGACCACGGTCATCTAATATTTTATTTATCAAGTCGTCCGATATTGGATTACCATCTTCACCTCTGGGAGAAATAGAGACGTCTTTTCCTATATATTTCTTTACATCTTCCCCCTCTCCGAAGTCCAGCCACATTTTTCTAGAAAAAGTTGATACTGCACCCGAAGTAAAACTAGTTTTAAACAAAAACATAACCACGCCAACCAGCTCTATAATCAACGAAGCAAATAGGGCCTTTTTATATTCTTGTTCAAGATTCTCAAGCCCAAAAAACACACCCCATATCGTCAGAGCGGTAATTGCAGTAAAGGCTATAATGAATATATAGAAGAGTATCCATTTTTGATTTTCATTTAACATTGAATTCGTAATACCTCCTAATTTAGATTTACTCCTTTAGTTATAACATCTAAGCATTTATACCCCATGTGCCGTTCAGCATGGGATATAAATGTCTGTTGGACTATGGGGATTGTATTGAAAGCCGTAGGGCTTGTCGAAGGGCGATAATACCGTTTTGGCTGAAATCAGGTTTGATAAGGCTGTTTCTTTCACCATTTTCAGGTGCATCATTCATCCAGGTTGTTCGTTATTTATACATTTCCTGCCCGCAAGGTGTCATGGCAACCAGGTGGCCAAAAACCTGTTGTTCACTGTTTGTATTATTGGTTGTTTAACGCGTTATCATCTTGGGTACTTGAGGTATTTTGGGCAGGGACAAGTGGAGTATGTTATCCCGGTGTCTGTTTTTGTTTCCCGTTCATTCGGCGGTGTTTTCAGGCGAAAAGGGGCACGAGAAAAGACAAAAGAGGATTATTCCCAATGATAAGTTTGTTACTCAACAGTAATCACAACAGTCTTAGAACGTTCATCAGTAAGCGGCACGGCAGCCTGAATAATATGTTGACCACTGTTTAATGGAAGACGCACGTTATAGGGATAGTCGGCATTTTTAAAAGGCTTTCCATTGACATACCAAGTAACTTGTTTGACCGAGGGCTTCACCTGAACACTCAGTTCGATGCTGGAGTTGATTGTCGGTATTTCCGGGTTGGCTATGAAGCGGGCTCCGTCTTTTGGTGAAAGTATTTCCAATGCCACTTGCTGGTTACTGACAAGTAAGTTTTGATTATTCGGAATGGCCAGTGACGGGTTGGTATTGTTCAACGAGGTATGGCTGAAATCTGCCGTGGTTAGCCCGGTTTGTTGCGATGCCCATACAGCATATCGTGGCGGCAAATCGAGTACGGTATGCAGTTGGCGAAATTCCCGCGGGGTATGTTCGGTGGCTTTTTCACCACTTCGTCGATCCACCATGATGCGGCGCACGCCCCGATCTTCCTCTTGTGGGATCTGCTCCGGTCTCAACCATTCCTCAAAGTTCCGATCACACTGTTTTCCCGCCAGTTTACCGCTGTTGGCGCAGAGTTTAACTTTCACATAGTCCGTTGGTTTGGGAAAACTGAGATCACCCTGGCCATCTCGTTGTTTATCATGCAGCGATAAAAGGACTTGCTGTACCAACACAGCAGCGCTGCCAGCACCGCTTAACTTGTTCATTGGCTGGTTGTCCGGGTCTCCAGTCCATACGCCCACTAAATAGCGTTGGGAATAGGCGATGGTCCAGGCATCACGATAGCCTTGCGAGGTGCCCGTCTTAACGGCAACTGGAAAAGGGTATTCGGTGCTGCCCATGCGTGGGAAACTGGGCAGTCGGGCGGAGGGGTCAGACAAAAACAAGGTGACTTGACGAGCGGTAGCGGGGGACAGTATCCGTTGACCAGCGTCTGCGGGTTGCTCCTTGAACCAGCGCAAGTGAGTGAGCACACCATCATTGGCAAGGGCAGTGTAAGCAGTGACCAAATCCTCCAGGCTCACTGGTAAAGTGCCCAGCGCCAAGCCCAAACCATAGTGGCGGGCAGGCAGTTCCGCCTGATGTAGATTGAGGTTACGCAGAAAAGTGTAGCCCGCGTTCAAGCCAATGCGTTTCATGACTTGTGCCAATGGCACATTACGTGAGTTGGCCAGAGCCTGACGAGGCAGGATGGGGCCCAGGTGGCGCATGTCCGAATTGCGTAAGGCGAGACCAGAAGCAGGAATATCATCCAGTAGCGTGGCGGCGCTGATGTTACCTCGCTCTAAGCCTAAAGCGTAAAAGAAAGGTTTTAAGGTACTGCCAGATGAGCGTTTGACTCGGGCGTAATCAATAGCACCGCTATGGGCCGGGTCAAAGTAGCCATCTGAACCTATCCAGCTCAGCACTGAATGATCATGTCGGTCGACGACAATGAGCGCAGCATTGCCTGCGCCCCGTGACCGCCATTGCGCCAGCATTTGACGAGTCAGAGCAGTGAGTTGGCGTTGTAAGTCAAGGTCGAGGCTGGCCGTGAGCATCGGCTGCGGTAAATGTTGTAATGCGTTTTCTGGCAAGCGACGCAGCTCGTCCTCGATTTTGAGGATGGCATGGATCGCGCTATTGGATCGCTGGTGACGCTGTGGGATATCGATACGATCAATTTGTCGCAGTGCGAGTTTGAATTCTGCCTCGCTGACGACGGCTTGCTGGCGAAGCTGTGCCAAAATTCGTTTACCTCTGCTGACTGCCCGTTCCCGACCCCGGTAAATATAAGGGTTCATGCGACCGGGGGATTGCGGGATGGCGGAAAGGAAAGCGATTTCCGCCCAACTCAGGTCGTCCACAGGTTTGTTGAGATAACGGCGGGCAGCATAGGCAATGCCGTGAATATTATTGCCATAGGGCACCAGACGCAGGTAATGGCCCAGTACCTGCTCGCGGCCATATCGTAATGTCAGTGCCAGGGCAGTGACGGCTTCAATGAGTTTATTAAAATAGTTGCGCTCTGCCGGAGCCTGCATTCGCGCCAGTTGCATGGCGATCGTGGACGCGCCGGAAATGCGTCGGGTGCTGCTGATGTTTTGCCACAACGCACGGCCAGCGGCGAGAGGGTCAATGCCGGGGTGAGACCAGAAGCGGTGATCTTCGATGGCGAGAGTGGCGGCCACGACTCGGGGAGGGAGTTGTTTTAGCGGCCAGAAACCATGACCACGTTCATCGTTCTGGCTTAATTCAGCCAGAAATTCGCCCTGGCGATCACTGACGATCAGGGTAGGTCGCGGTGCCTCCAGGGTGGCGCGGGAAAAGCCGATGGCGGACAGCAGCAAAACAGCGATCAGGCATACCACTAGCCCGAATTTGATGCGACGCGATGGTGCCCCGGTCATGGCATTTCAGCCTGCTCCTTTGCGTTGTTATCCGCTTTTTCAATTACAACCCGCGCCCCGGCCGAGTTGCCGTTCACCGCCTCTTCGTACATAAGTTCCGCGTAGGCGGCGGGTTGAATGAAGCGGCCTTCGATACTGGCACGGGTACGAAAATAGAAATGATAATTTCCCTTGGGCAGGCTGTCGAAGTAGAAGGCAACCTGATCATCCAGATAGGCAGCATAGGTCGGTTTCAGTGTCAGTTTACCGTGTGGTTTGGCTTCTGCCGGGGCCGTCGCCAATTGTGGATTCATCGGTTCAAGACCTGCCGCCAGGGGCACCACTATTGCGACATAAGTGCGATCTTCGGCGTTGACCACTTCCACATGCTCTTCGATGATGTCGCCTATTTTTATCTGTAGTTGTTGTCCTGCTTCGTTTATAGGCTGCTGTTGCAGAGGTTGGTCAGCGGCGAGCAATTTCAGCCATTCACGCCGCACAGCAAAACCCTGGGCGAGCGGTGCCACCTGGGAGCCATCAGCCATGGGCAGGTAACGGGTTTCGGTTCGTACGGATAACGGGCGCTCATCCGCCGTGGTGAGCTTAATGTGACCGGCGTCAGTCTGACGGCCTAACAGACTGACCATTCTCTGTTGGCCACCCAGACTATGCTGGTGAGATTTGCCGTCGAGTAAAACATCGATCCGGTGACTGTCCTTTCGCTTGTCCTCAGAACGGTTATCGTCTTTTTCGGATGTCCGCATATAATCGCTCAAGGCCAATAGGGCGGAAACGGTAGCGTTGGTGTTACCCCAGCCGTTGCCACTGCCAAGAGTCACCAAGGCATCCACTAGAGTCTGCACTCTGGGGTTTTCCGCGCTGGTTTGTTGCAGGGTGCGCAGTAGTTCGCTCACGGTGCGGGTTTCGCTGGGTAGCACCAGACGGTTTCGACTACTGCTTGTTGCCTGTAATCCACCATAGATTTCGCGACCCTGGTAGAGGCGGAATACCAAACCGTCCCATAGCCGTTGCATTAACGCTTCCAGTACCTCAGTGGCATTTCCGTTTTCGTGTAACACCCGCATCACCTGGGCGGTGCTTTCCAGGTTGAGGTAATCTGCTTTGCGTGCCAGTTCTGCGGCATAGCCAGCATCAATGCTTCCGCTGGCCGCCAGAGCCCATAAGGCCATGCTGCGTTCGGTATAAGCTTCACCGGTGATAAAGTGTTTATAATCTGAACGCAGGGCTTGCTTCAACGAGCTGATCAGGCGTTCCAACACTTCTTCGTTGATGGCATAACCAGCCTCCCGTGCCTCAACCATGAACTGCACTACCCAGGATGTGAGTGAAACGTAGCCTTGCGATCCCGGCCAATAGGCAGCCAAACCGTTGTCATCCACCACTTCGGAAACCCAGGCAAGACTGTCGTTCACCACCTTTTTAATGTCCGCGTTAGACTGGGATTGATTAAGCACGTCATGGAAACGATCCAGAGAGAGATAGGCCCGTGCTCGGCTGATACGTTGCTCGGTACAACCGTGCGGATATTCCATCAAGTAATTGAGACCGGCGGCCATACGGATCAAACCGGGTTGATCGGAAAGCAACAGTGACCGGCGCAGACTACCGGGCCGAATGGGCTCTTCGATGGCTGGCAGATCCAGGCTTTCACCCGCAGTGAGCTCCTGAATGTCTCGTTTGATGACGGCCTTGCGGTCGGCTCGCACTGGCAGTTTGACTTCAACGGCATCGCGGGCTTTATCGGCACTGCGTTCGACCGCAGTGGTAAAACTGACGGTGTCGTGGCTGGGTTTGCCGTCAGCATCGTAGCTGGGCGTTGGCACCTGCACTTTGAAACCAAGCTTTTGTGGCGTTCCCGCAATCCAGTCAAAACGTTTCTGGCTATCACCCAGCAATTGCAGTCCATCCACTTTGACCTGGGCCAGTCCGGGGCCACCTTCTCCTTCGACCACACGGCCAATCGCCTGGGCGGTAAATTCATCACCAGGACGGACAAAGCGTGGCAAGGTAGGCTGCACGATGACGGGCAGGCGTACCGCCACTTCACCCTTCGCGTAGCCGAAGCGCTCCGCGCCACTGACTGCCTTGGCACGTAGTTTAAACAGGGTGAGGTTGTCCGGCAGTTTGACCCGGACTTTGACGATGCCACTTTTGCTGACCCGGATGTCCGGTTTGAAATAGGGAACGGATTTAAAGTTACGCCTGATGCTGACTTTATCCAGCAGGGCCGACTCGTCTTGCTTCATTCTTCCAGCGACACCGCCACCAGGCTGTTCCAGGAAGGGTAGATAACCGAACACCAGATTCCGGGTATCCCGTAACGTCATGAGCGAAGGTAATGCAGTGATGAAGTCCGGCAGGGGATCGAGTTCCTGTTCTTCGCCTAAGGCGAGGACTGCCTGATCGACCAGCCACAATGTCACTTCACCGGCTAATGGTTTGCCATCTGGATGACTGAGGCGGACAGTGACTTCGATTTCGTCACCGGGTTGCGCCTTGGTGGCATGTTTCAGTGTCACATCGACCCGGTTTTCTCTGGGTTCCACTTCGACCCAGGTGGTGGCCGCCAGAGTGGCTGGTTTACCTAAATCCAGCTGCGGTGTGGGGTCACCACTGCGACCGCGCAGCAGTAAAAAATGCACCGGCAACCGTGGCACAAATCCTTCGGTGATGGGCAAATCGAAGGTGGCGGTTCCCTTTTTAATCGTCAGCCAGTGGTAACGGTTACCGTCCGCCGTTTCAACAATAGCCAGGGCACGGGCCTGCTGGAAAGGACTTTCCAGTACCAAATGAGCGATATCGCCCGGCGCATAGCGAGTGCGGTCTGGTGTGACTTTGAACACCTTGGCTGGCGGTCGTGACCAAGTGACGGCTTCGTCGCCACTGGCATAAAGATCCACCGAGACGACTTGGGCACGGCCCAGTTGATCGTGGGTCTCAAGCTCAATAATGTACACCCCGGCGCCTGTCAGCGGCAGTTTGAGTGCCAGCGGTTCTGTTTTGCTGACAACAGTGGTTTCGCTGACCACCTCGTCGACCACTTCAGTGATGTATTTGGCGCTACCCTGGGAGAAATCCCCGGCCTGCAAGTGTGAATGCCACTGTCGTTTTAACAGTTTAACCTTTACTTCCTGGCCCGCCTTCAGCTCACCGTCGGAACCCGCGACGATGATTTCTGGCGTCAGTATTTGGGCCTTCTCAAGATAGTTCGGTGCTTTCAAACCCAGCACGATGGCGGGCAGCGCGAGGATTCGTCGGGTGGTGCTGATAGTTTGATCATCGGCACCGGTGACCGTGGCCTCAACCACATAACTACGCGGTTGGGCGGTGGGTTCCGTCGTGGGGTCGAGGGTAATCTGTGCTGCGCCGTGGAGATCAGTTTCGGATTCACGCTGGATCAATGGCGTCGCGCGAAACGGCTTCCGGCCTGAGAAACGACCATCGGAGGAATAGCGAAACCCCTCGCGTTTTTTGGGCGTCCAGGCATAGGGAAATTGTGTTACGCGCCAGCGAACCGGGCGTTCACGCACCTCACCACCGGCATAGTAGCGGGCAGCCAGATCAACGTTGAATTGACTATCGAGAGAGACAATATCAGGACTATTCAACTGCACTTCGAAGCGAGGAGGGCGGAAGGCTTCTTTTTTGAACGGGACCGAACCACAGCGTCCCATTTTTTTGAGTTCCAGATAGGCGCTATAAGTGCCTGTGGGCAGGTCTGCTTCTTCGAAAGCGTGGTAAATGCTGCCCGATCCATCATTGTTGAAGGGATAGCGCCATTCGCGGCCGCCGGGGCCATTGATGACCAGCGCCCCGCTGTTATGGAGGATGTCGAGCCGGTTTTTTTCTCGTTGGCGCAGATAGCCCTTGATGTGGACTTTGTCTTCAGGTTTGTAGACGGGGCGTTCAGTAAACAAGTGACAAAGGTTTTGGACTTTGGGTTGGCGACTGGAGAAGTTTTGGGTGGTCCAATTCAGCCAATTTCCACGACCGTTGCTCCATTGATTATTGGAGTATTGCTCCGGTGCCTGTTGTGGGTTGAGTACCAGCGTGTCATTGCGTTTGCTAACCACAATACGGCGGATTGTCTGTTGTGATTGATTATAGCGAGACCCTGGCGCACTCCAGCGGAAGCTGCCGTCTGAATCAGTGGTACCGCTGCCGATAGTCGTCCAGTTTTTCCCTTTGTTTCCTTGTAACTGGATTTTGGCACCGGATACTGGCTTACCGGTATTGATGGAAGTGACAACGAAGTGGACAGTATCGCTTTCCTCGATGGCAGTGAGACTGAGATCGGTGACCTGAACCCGTATCCAGGCGCGATTGGCCGAATCATCCAGACGGCGAACACCGACGAGATAACTGCCAGGCTGGTTTTTACCATTAATGCGAGCGAAATGATTTTTCAAATCAAGCCCGAACTTGGCGGATTTACCGTTTTTCTGCAATGGCAGCGTGACTAATTCTGAGATGGCCGGTGACCCCAAAGCCTGGATTTGTCGACTTAACTCGTTTTGATAGATATGGCGGTGACTCGCGTTGAATGGCGAAGGTTGTTCGCCTGGGCCGGGCGGTCGCTCGGCCTCATTCACGCTGATTGCCGTGTTGGGGAAGGGCCAGAATGAGCGGTTCAACGCATCGACGGGGTAAATTCGCAGATCGAGCCGTTCATATCCACGGCCTTTAAGCGGCACCATCTGTGGCCCGTAACGCTCGATAATGCCTTGTGATGACTCCCAGGCCAGAAATGCGGGCTGGGCTGGGAAATGGAAATAAAGCTCATGCTTTCCTGATAGTTGTAATGCCCGGCCTGTGGCATCTTGTAATGGACTGTCGATCAGGTTGAGACGGTAAAGCGTATCTGCCACGAACTTTCCCCGAATCGTGAGCATTTTGTCGTAGTGATGAACGCTGAGGTCTTTAACCGCAGGGGTAAACCGCACCAGGTTACGGGCCTCAACTGGGCCAAGCTCTCCCAATGCACTGGAGAACTCAACCTCTACTGTGCGATTGTTTGAATTGCATTGGATGGCCTGATCAGGGCTGTAACTGACACCACCGGGGGCGCCGGGATAGCGCTGACCGGCACAGCCGAAAGTTTTTATCCGAAAGGGAGCAGCAGTGGCGAAATGGATACGTTTAAAAGACTGTTCGACGCTGTCATCCAGGGACAAACGCAAATGAATGATGGCCTGGGTGGCGCCGGGAATCGATTCTTTGAGCATCAAAACGTAACTGGCCGGATCACTGCGTTGTTGGCGCTCCATGACTTTGATCGAAAAGTCTTCGGCATCCAGCCAACGGCTTCCGGCACTGTCGACGCCGGGTAATTGCCGTAGTTCAATCCGCACCAGTCGCGCCAGCGTTTCTACGGCGACGGGTTCTTTGAAATTAAGGGTGATAGTGTCCACCGGTGCCAGTTCCCGGGTTTGGTCCGATGGCGTCGTGCTGCGTGGCGGTTCCATCAGGGTGGTCAGGCTGTGGGTTTTTCCTGCCGCCTTCCAGCGAAACTGACCCAGTGCAGGCCAGGGTTCAGCAGGGCGGAATTGCAAAGTGCGGGCGTTGATCCAGGTATAGGCACCGGGATGTTGTGGCTGTAGTTTGACATAACGTTCGGGGTGGTCTTCGGGGCCCGGTTGATCAGGGCCCGTGTCACCAGGGAAAAACAGGGTGACCGGGTCCCAGCGGCGCAAAAAACGCTCGGGTACGATGGAGGTGCCCTTTGGTTGCTTGACAGTGTCGGCCGCCGGTACAAACGGTTCGATGCCCGCGTTAGCGACGGGTAAAGCACCCATGCTGAACAAGATCCCGCAGATTAGCAGCAGGTGTCGGCAGATGTTTTTCATTGATAGTGCTCTTTCAAGGTGATATTGCCGGGTTCAGTTGGTCTGTCAGCGTTCATGGCAAGGCGCGCCTCGTAGCGAATGGCCATAGTCCTTTGCAAGAGGTGGAACGCAGCCATGGACGCTGACAGACCAACCCTTCGGGCGCTCCTGTGGTGTTCCGCAGCGGCGTTGCAGTGCTTGACAAGGACTGGGCCATTGCCTGCACACTGCGTCTTGCTGCGAAACACCACAGGAACGCTGAACCCGGCAATATTACCTTGAAAGAGCACTAGGGGGTTTCCTCGGTCATTTTTACCCCTGCTGCTTGCAAGTAGCGTTGTATGACTTCTTTCGGGGGGGCCGTTTCTTTTGGTTGTATACCAATCAAAACGGGACGGATGCGAACGGGCTGATCTTCCGGTGGTGCATAAGCCGCCAGAACATAACGGCCAGCGGGTAGTTTCATCATTTGCACAACGCCCCGGCCAATGACTTCAGCCTTTGCATTCATCAATACGCCACGAATAAGATCGGAGGAGGCTTGCAGGCCGATACCCACGGTGGTGGATTGATCCAGTGTGAAGCTGAATAACTGGCCACCGCCAGCGGGGAGTATTCGCTCGGGGCCGATGCCTTCAGTAATTTCCGTCAGTGGGCTGGTGCTGAGATTGAGCGTGCCGGATAAAGGCTGGCCGGTGATTGACGACAGGCTAAGCTGTGATTCGCCAGCGGGTAAATAGATGTCCGCCGTTGCTCCGTAAGGGTAGGCCTGTACGTGCTCCGCACCGCTGGCGTGGCGCAGGCGGGTGATAAGCGGCGTTTTACTGTGCAGATGAAGCACGCCGCTTTGTCGTATTTGCAGCCGTTGGGGTGGCAACTCATCATGAAGATCAAGGGTGAGCGGGGCCTCCAGTGTCAGTGCTTTCTGTGTATTGGGGGTTGCTGTCAGTTCACGGTTTTCCAACCACATCAACAACAGGCCGGGTTTGTGTTCCAGCTTTAAGGTGCCGCTGGTATTTAGCGTCAAGTCTTCGCCGTGGAATACGCTACCATCGTCTTGAAGCACACTGGCGTTGGCAGGGCCGCGGATGCGCAAAGTATAGCGACGGCCATCGTCAGGTAACCTAACGGGTAGTTGCAATACACCGCTACGAGCGTTGCTGCGACGATAAAGTTGATGGAGGCTGATTATTGATTGATGGCCGCTTTGTTCAGAAAGTGGGTTTATTTCCAGTCGTAATTGGGCCGGGGTATTGGCGGCATGAAGCAGAGTCAAACGAGAAGCCTGACTTTCCAGGCTAAGGTTTAACGGCGTATCACCAGACCAGTGCTGGAGTTCTATTTGTTGTTCTTTATTGGAAAACAAGACGGCAGTGTGCGCCGGTAAGGCTATTTGCAAATGTTTTAAACCGGGTGGCAAATCATATGCTTGAGCTGTCATAGCAGGGAATGCGGCATCGGTCACCCCGGTCGTCGCTGTTGTGACTGATGACTTCGCGAAGTGATAAGCATGCAGGCTGGTTTCCAATGTTTCTCCTGCCTTGCCTGCATTCCACAGTTTTGCGTTTGGCTGCTTGGGAGAGAGCAGGGTAGTCACCATGCCTCGGTCACTGAGAGTGACGTTGTTATGGTGAGTGCTGGATTGGTTTTTTTCGAACAATTGCACGCCAACTTGACCGCTGCGTGATTCAGCCAGCACGAGCAATGCTCCACTACTGGTAGTGACATTGACGTATGCCGTTTGCTGCTGTGGCAAGGTGAGTTGCAGCGGTTTTTGATGCTGCAAAAATAACGGTTTAAGGCTTGCCTGCACGGGTCGGTTTGATTCAGTCGCGAGCCACAGCGTACCCGCATTGGCCGTCAATGGGCTTTCCCCCGTCATTTGCAAAGCCTGGAGTGCCTGACCCGATGCCAGTAAATCAGCTTCACTATTCACTGTAAATATACCGGGACGAGTAACAGTGATCGCGGCTACCGCAAGTTGTGAGTTTCTGTTTAGTGGCTTAAGTGTGAGCTTGCGTGTCTTTTCGTCGAATGGTTTCGGCTGATGCGCCTCGACCCGAAGTTTGATGTCGGCTCCACGTCGATCAACGGACCAAAGCCGCAGGCGCAATTGAGGAGGGCGTTTGCTCTTGCCCAACGGCAGTAAGAGGCGTGCCTTTTTAGCAATCGAAGTTCCTGCCCATTGCCAACCGGCACCATGATTCGCTTCCAGCGAGATTCCCACGTTATCGCTGGAATCCGCAGTCACTGTGAGCAATGTTTTGTTTTTTGGCAATTCAATGGGGAAGAGATGCAGTATCTCATCAGCGATTTCGCGACTGGCCGGGAGTGTCAATGTGGATTCTTCTTTCTCCTTGGGGATCAGAAGAGAAACATGGGCACTGCTTGTGCCTTGGCCCAATGCCTCCACTCGAAGTCGGTACTGGCCCGCTTCAAGGCGGCGGGCAATCAGGAAATTCCAGTCATCGGCCCGGTCATCATTTTTAGCAATGAGTTGATTGTTATCATCATACAACCAAGCCCGGACATCGCCTTTTGCAAAGGCACTCAGCTCCATCAAACTTGCTTTTTCCAACGAGAGCGAGAGTTCACCGGGCACGCTGATTTTGCGTGTTTGACCGGGTAAAAGCTGCTCCGTATCAATGCGCAAGTTATACGCTACGCGATGATTTTTGCGTTGGTTGTGCAGTATCAGACGGTAACGGCCACTCTTGAGATGATGCTCCCAGAGTTTCGCTGCGCTGACTTTAGCCACCGTTTCAGTTTGACCATTTGCCAACAACCGCACTAGTTCGCCTGCCATTTCGTTATCGAGTTTGATACGGGTATCGGCTGGGGCCGATAACGTAAAATCCCATTGGTCCTTTTGCCGTTGTTCACCCGCCTCCGGCTCAAGCCAGAGGTGTTGGACATTGTTTGCTAATGGTAAGGCATGAGGGCCATGGCCTTTAAACTGGGAGGCGGGCGGCAATTTTTCCAACAGGGAGATAACCCGACTGGCAGTGTCTTTGGGCTGAATAATGAGGCGGTAGTGTCCCGGTTTAAAATCGTGCTCAAGATCACCAGACTGATTGGGGGTAATCAGCGGCCAGCCGTCCGCATCTTCAAGACGGATTTTTCGTGCTTCGCTGGGGCCCAGTGAACGCAGACGATAGCGGCCTGCTTCTTCAATTTGGAACTCATAAGCCAAGCCACGATTCGCGGGCAGGGTATAACGTGCTGTTACGCCGTCAGTCAGTTGACCATGACTGACGAGCTTCGTTTGCTGCAGGCTGAGTTTGATGCGGCCCTGACTTTTCCCACGAGGCTGAATCGAAAGTTGATAGTCACCTTCACGTAGGTATTGTTGAATCAGAAAATTTCGTCCCACACCATTGGATAAGCGACGAACCAGAGACAGCTCAGTGCGGGTACGCAGGTTACCTCCGGTGCTCAACAAGCCAGATGTCTCCAATCGGTAGAGGGCAGGTTTCGTGACTTTCACGTTGTAGGTAGCTGTTTGGTTTTGCGCCAGATCCAAGAAGACTGGCTTGGCACTGTTCAACATTGGGAAACGGGGTTTATTGGACGAATTCAAGTTGGAAATACGGGGTAACGGCGTGTTTGTTGCAAGACGATTGGGCTCGAAACTGAGGGAGTAGCTTATGGTTTCATCGCTAGGGTTTTTGATGCCCACCATGTATTGGCCAGCCGAAACCTGGGCCGATGTGACCATGGGACCTGTATCAATAGTCAGTGATAGCGCTTGGCCCTGGCTGCTCAGGGCACGAATGACGCCAGACTCGCTCGCTTTAACGGGAATATTCAGGACTTCGCCCGAACGCTGGTTAACCGGCAGTCCCTCATCGAGATCAATAGGCAATTCACGCAGCACCAAGCCTGCTTTAACTCCCGGCTGCTGGTTGATATAAAGCTTGTAATGGGTTCTGAACTTCAGCTCGGTGCGAGGATAACGAGTTCCGCTGGCGACACTTGGCACGGCTATTCCCTCAGGAGGGACGACCAGACCTTCAGGCAGTATGCTCAGGTCGAGTATTCCCTTCAATGTGGGTTCGATGGAAAGCACGTAGTAGCCAGAGTCGAGTGTCCAGACATGACCGCTTTCTTTGAAAGGAGGGCTACGATAGTTGGCAGGCCGAGAGGTCAAAAAAGGCTCGATCTTGTACTTGGCTTCCACCCCTTCGCCTGTGCCGGTCACCTGATATCGCCCACCTTGCGGTACGTGTAGATAAAGTGTCAGAGAATCGAGTAAGTTAAAACGCCGTTGCCAGCCTTTCTGTTGACCAAGCTCCACGGTACGGAAATCGAGTAACCGTTCTTTTGAATTATAAGGTCTGGCAGTAAGGATTGAGGTGGCATCGATGGAGTCAGCGCCTGCACCAGAATGGAGAGTGCTGATCCAATAATTGCCCTTGTTACCGAAATTGTAAAAGTAGCGGTGCTCGAAATGTTGCAGGGTGTAAGCAAGATCGGCTTCGCCTTCGACGCTGACTAACTGATAATCATTACCACTATTTGAAGTGAGTTCGACCACCGGAGGTAATGAAGTTTTGTCAATTTTGGCGTTGCGGTAACCTTCAGAGAAGGGAGCATTGCTCTTATAGTTTGAGACTCGCAACATCGCATCTTTGGCTTCAGGCAGCTCCAGCCGAAAATAGTTAGCGGGTTTCGGCACCAGCCAACGGTCAGTGCCGAAAGGACCGATGCGTCGGCTACGGCGATCGGCGACACTGAGTTTGGGGATGCCATAACGAATGTGGAGTGGTTGTTCGTCACTGTCCTCACTCCAGGTCTGCGCCGGGCCACCGTAGAGCGTGAGCAGATACATACCCGGTTCGAGCTGGGCATTCAGTTGATAGACATCCAACGGCTTACCTTTACGTGGCGTCACCTGTTTATGGACCGGGAGCGTATCAACCAGCCAATCGCCATCTTTCCACAGCCGAAGATCACCCAGACTGCGCCCCGCAGCCTCAATCGCGACGCGGCGTCGTTGTTTGATTTCCAGCCAATAGGAAATTTGTTGAAAGTCTTCCAGCCGATCCTGCACCGGTTTTAATTCGACCAGACGTGGTGTGCTGGTGGCGTGACGCTCAGTGAAGGAATGGGCCGTCAGTTTGAGTTCACCGCTGCCTTTTTCATGCGCATGGGTAATGATTTTGTACTCGCCCTGTTCCAGAAACAGATCGAGGCGGCCATCTTCCTGCCCCGGATTACCGTCTATTGGACTTGGCCCGGTCATACGATCCACCAGTTGGAGACCGGCTCCCTGATCGCTGAGAACAGTTACAGCGTAACGACCGAAGGTAGGGATGTTTAGTAGGGTGTGCTGTTCACTATTTGCAGCTAGCGTGTCTTTGCTTAGCGTCGGCGAAGGGCTGGATAAAACAGTGGAGCAATAAAGAGCGAGTAACATTACCCCCCAAACTTTGAACAGACCACTAAGCTTACAATGTGTGGGCATTGATATCGTTCTTTCCAATAGCATAACTTACCTAATTATTAATTATTTTTTTTCGATGATGTTAAGAGGAAAGCAACCTCACACAGGCAACATGAGTCACTCTATCGTAAATAATACAAATTTACTTTAGATTCATGGGGAAACACAGGCTCTATATTAGTACATCGCCCATATTATATTGATGGTTCATCAATATAATATGGGCGATGTACAGGTGAGTGATGGGCGGGTTATTACGAGGAACGTGGACGAAGTAAAAAGCGGAGTAAGTTATGCTCATTTTAGACTGAAATTGGTTTAAATATATTTATTAACTGATTGATAAGATAAGAAAAAAACCTGAAGATAATATGGAGCCGAATCTGTGTGGCGGAAATTTGTGCAAGGTATTTGATGAAGATGTTGACGGAGCGGGCGTTTTCAGCAGCGGCTTTCCCTGCTGAGCTACGCAAAACGTCTGGCAATTTTGGAAAGAGTTGTTTGATCGATACGAGTGGAATACCTGGAACTGGCGATATGATTCTATGCTGAAACACCTACGACGCGCCTGGTTGCAATATGTCATGTTTAGCTCGCACATCCCTTATCCGCTATGGCATGAAAGCATGACATCTGTGCCTATTCTATCGCGCCTTAGTCAGCAAGAGCAGCATCGTTTGCGAAAATTAGCGAGTTTGTTCTTGCACGAAAAAAGTATTACTGGTGCAAGCGGCTTGAATGTGGATTCAACCATGCGCGTTTATATCGCCGCCCAGGCCTGTTTATTGATTCTGAATCTTGATCTTGATTATTATCAGGATTGGAGTGAAGTGATCGTTTATCCCGACACCTTCGTTATTCAACGGGAAGAATATGACGACAACGGTATCGTTCATGAAACTCGAAAAACCCTCGCCGGAGAAGCCTGGGGTCGTGGCCCAGTGATTCTATCCTGGGCCAATGCCAAACCGGGGATTCGCCCGCATGGTTCAGCATCCAATGTCATACTTCACGAGTTTGCCCACAAACTCGACATGCTCAATGGTGCAGCCAACGGTATGCCACCTTTACACAGCAACATGGTGCGTGAACACTGGACGGAAATATTGTCTCAGGCCTACGAAAAACTTTATCAGCAGCTTGAACAAAATCATCGCACGGCCATTGATCCTTATGCAGCGGAAAATCCGGCCGAATTTTTCGCAGTGTTAACGGAAGTGTTTTTCGAACAATCTACGCTACTTTTTAGTTTGTACCCAGATGTCTATGAGCAGTTGAGTTTGTTCTATCGACAGGACCCGGCACAGCGTATTTCCAGTGATTCACTTTAAGGAACGCGCACGAAATAACTTCCCTGTTTAGCATCCCGGCTTCAGCACGTCTTCGCCCGTTCTTCAATCACAAAAGCTCGAAATAGAATGACTACTTGTGCCCCGAGGGTATTCCTGCACTTTTGTTCAATCAGAACGAACGAATACGCACTAAATCCGGGCGCTAAACAGGGAAGTTATTCCGTGCGCGTTCCTAAGTCATAACTTTGATGCAATGTCGGCATTTCCACATGGGTGTTTTTCAGTTTTTTTGCAAAGACCTGCATGCTTTCTTTTTCGCCATGCACCAGGAAGGTGGTTTTTGGATTACCCGTGTGAGCATGCCACGCCAGCAGTTCTGCCTGATCGGCGTGGGCTGAAAAACCACCAATGGTATGAATGTTCGCACGCACCAAGATGTCTTCACCGTAGATACGTACCCGTTTTGCTCCATCAATGATGCTACGAGCCAATGTGCCATGTGCTGCAAAACCAACAAAAACAATACTGTTTCGCTTGCCCCACAAATTATGTTTTAGGTGATGGCGAATGCGTCCACCGGTGCACATGCCTGAGCCCGCCATAATGACGGCGCCACCCTCGATCTGATTAATCGCCATGGATTCGCTCGTCTCACGCGTGAAATGCAGCCCCGGCAGATTAAACGGGTCGCCACTATCCTGGGATACCTTAAGTGTTTTCGCGTCGAAACATTCTGAGTGTCGTTCAAATATTTGCGTGGCAGAAATTGCCATGGGTGAATCCAGAAATACATTGGTGAAGTGTTTGATGCGTTGGTTTTTCACTCCCTCACGCAGGTAATAAAGGATCTCCTGCGCGCGTTCCAGCGCAAAGGTGGGAATAATGACATTACCACCGCGACCTATAGTTTCGTTGATGACATCGTAAAATTCATCGATGGATGGTTGCAGCTGTTTGTGCAAGCGGTCACCATAAGTCGTCTCCATTACCACCGTATCGACCTCAGGAGGTGTCGCCGGGTCGCGCAGTATTGCGCGTCCGCTGTAACCGAGATCACCAGAAAATAACAGACGATGTTGATGTCCATTCTCTTCAAGTTCCAAAAAAATACTAGCAGAGCCCAGGATGTGTCCGGCGTCCAGGAACATGGCACGGATACCGGGTGTTATGTCTAGGGTTTGACCGTAACTAGCCCTGCGGCCAAAATGCTCCAGACTGTTCAAGGCGTCCAGCGTTGTGTAAAGCGGTTCAAATTTCGTATCGTGATTTCCACGGCGTTTACTTTTGCGCAGTTGGTAGCGAGCTTCTTCTTCTTGCAAACCGGCAGAGTCCAACATAATTAACCGTGCCAGTTCTACCGATGCTGATGTAGTAATCACCTCTCCGATAAAGCCTCGTTTTACCAACAGAGGGATGCGTCCGCAGTGATCTAGATGGGCATGGGTGAGTAACAGAAAATCGATGGACGCCGGATCAAAACCGAAGGGCTCGGCATTTTCCTCGGTAATCTCTCGGCCACCCTGGTACATCCCGCAATCAATCAAAATGCGCTTGCCTGCGCACTCGAGCAAATGACAGGAACCGGTAACGCCCTGATCTGCACCGTGGAATGAAATTTTCATGATGATCCTTTGTTATTGCATCGGTTTTACACGCATGGATAAAAAATTGCCGTACTCATTTTACTGCAAAGGTCTGAGCTTTGTCTTGATTATGTTTTTACGACGCGGTCCTGGTGTACACTAGTTGACATGCGCAGGTAAGGAATGGAATTGTATAAGTTATTCAATTTCCATTCCTAAGAGATAACCATTAGGAAGAGGTCAGCAAATGAGCTAGGGATCATTAAAGAATCCTAATCCTGATAAAGGAAAAGCTGGCAAGCCCATGAATGTTTCCGCAGCGGTAGCGCTGGGAATTGGCTCTATGACGGATATAACCAAAGCCCTTGTAGAATTTTAAGTGGTACTTTTTAAGAGAGAACCTGATGTTATTGGGATTCGAAGAATACGAGGTACAGGCCCAACGACTTGCGAAGGCGCTTGGTCGATCCTATGCGCGGGTAGATGTACACGAATTTCCGGACGGTGAAAGCAAGGTTACTCTACCGGCCAAGTTGCCAGCGCATGTTGTTTTTTGTCGTAGTCTGGACAGGCCCAATAACAAACTCATCGAATTATTGTTGGCGGCCACCACCGCACGACAACTGGGTGCCCAGCGATTGACCTTGGTCGTTCCGTACTTGTGTTATATGCGTCAGGATACGGCCTTTGTTGCGGGCGAGGCGATTAGCCAAACCATTATCGGACAATTTCTTGCCGATATATTTGATGATGTGATTACCGTCGACCCGCATCTGCACCGTACACACAATCTTAAAGATGCGGTACCGGCTGCCAATGCCGTGGCCTTGTCTGCCACAACGGCTATGTGTGATTTTTTGCTCAGTCACCCTGATGTCATCCTGTTAGGTCCCGACAGTGAATCTGTGCAATGGGTACGTAGCATTGCCGAGGTGAGTGGTCTGGCTTACGGTGTCGCGGAAAAATTGCGCCTGGGGGATCGCGAGATTCAAATCACTTTACCCGATCTCGATCTTACTGAAAAATCGGTTGTCCTGGTTGATGATGTCATCAGTAGTGGTGAGACTATGGCAATAGCGGCGAAATGTTGTTTCGAGAAAGGAGCAAAACGCGTTGATGTATTAGCAACACACGCCTTGTTTGCACAAAGTGCCGTCGAGCGTTTTCAACAGGTGGGAGTAGGGGAGGTTTGGAGCACTGACAGTATTCCGCATTCGAGTAACTGTATCTCTTTAGCCGGTTTATTTGCCGAGGCTGTGCAAGCTATCACCTGAATTATACCCGTGGCGTTTGGGGTTTAGGTATCTTGCTGAGTTTTGCTATCGGTTTAATCGTAGGTTTCAACTTGAAGATATGCTACCGAGGTTTGTATATACCCGTAGCGATTGAAATTTAGGTTTTATTGCACGCCCTCTTCATTCCATGGCCACGTTGAAATTCCTCGCAATAGTCCGGCTATTACTCGTCATTTCGCCTCGCCATGAAATGAATATGACGCATACTAAAAGCCTAAATCTCAAACGCCACGGGTATATGTTGCTTTACGAACTCCGCCAATGCCAAATAGGTTGCTGAAGCTGGCTGTGAGTTATGGGTAATCAGGAATCCTTTTCTCTTGCCCGGCCAGTATAGCCCGGCAGACAGGTTGCGTCATCGATAGCTTGTCAGTCAGCATTTTCAAAATGTGTTTCTACATCCTCACTTTGGTGAGGGATGCCGATAATTTCTACAGCCGATGTGGTGACAACATAGAACACCACATGACGCCCCTGCGGAAAGCTGCGGTAACCCAGTTTGACTTCATCGCGCGTTTTCCCCAAATAAGGGTCTCTCGCCAATGCTTTAAAGCAGGCAATCAATTCATTGTAGTAACGATCCGCCTGTCGTTTCCCCCAGTGTCTAGCGGTAGATTGCCAGATTGCAGCGAGGTTTGCACGAGCCTGTTCACGTAATTGGTACTCTGTGGTCACGCTTTGTGTTGCGCATTCAGTTCGGCAAGAAAGCTCTTGGGGTTAAAATCATCGACCAGCGGACTGTCCTCGCCAGCCTGAAGCCGGGCTCGCAACCCCTCAAGCTTCAGTTCATCCGCTTCGAGACGACGCAGGCCAGCACGAACTGCTTCACTGACCGAGTGGTAACGCCCTTCGCCAATCTTCTCCGCGATAAAGGTATCAAAGTGTTCACCCAGGGTGACGGATGTGTTTCTTGGCATAACAAGCTCTCCAAATGCGAACTGTATTAAATACTAATACATACTGACCAGAATGCAACCTTCTTTCTATATGTCTGTAACGCCCATGATTATCCAGAGGATATTGCTTGATCCCTGGTATTCATCTGAGCATGCTAACCAGTGCCGTTAACGCACCAATCAGTCCAATTAATAAAATAAGCTTATTGGAATCCGGGTTTATGAGCTTATTTAGTTATAGTGTTCGCATAGGTTACTCATGGTTTGTGATGCGATAGTAGGACTATCTTAAGCGCCGGGGTTGACCCGAGACATCAAGAAACACTGGTGTAAATTTCAAACGACAGTGGAAAAATAATGATAAATCCGGTTGATAATATCGGCTTCTGGTTCATCAACAAGACCTGAAAGGCCGGGATCCGTTAAAGGGTAATCCGTATCGAGCAGCCTTTGTTTTGGGATCTCTAGCGATGCGCCAGGCCTGTAGGTCTTGTAGGCACGAACAAGATCCGCGTAAGAAAACTGTTTCGACGCCAATAGCGTATACATATCAAAGTTATCACGCAGGGCATGGCGATCAACCAGTACCAGTGACTTGGTAACAAACAAGGTATCGAGTGAGGCAAGTCGTAAATTCTGATCCCATGGGACCCCCGGATCATTCGCCAGCTTCTTGCGCCCATTTTTCTTTTCAAGGGTAAAGAACGTGAGCTTGACGCCGTCCACCAACCAGTTCTGGTAGTACGCCTCGATGTCATAACCATCATTAATGGCATCCTGACGGGCGGCCACGGGCGTAGCATCTTCAATGGCACACCCTTGATTTGTCAGGCGTTCGAGCAGTGTCGAAATGGCCTTTTCCGGCAGGGATTGGTCGGTGGTCGCAAAGTCCAGGTCTTCGCTGAGCCGGTGATCGAGATAGATAGAAAGGGCGGTACCGCCCACGAGGAGAAAGTGGTCCAGTAGCGACTCCGTAGCAATATGCCTGGCAAGTGCTTCTGTTGCCGGTTTCACGAGGCGGTAGCGAGTTTTCTCAGCATCATTCTGGTTATCGGCACCACGGATTCGGCGATATCACCGCGTTCGGTTAACCGTTTCCATGTTGCCAGGATCAGGCCCATGCCGAAATGCTGTTTCAATTTGACCAGGTCAGGTTCAGCCGGATCGGCCAGCACCCGCGCTATAATGCGTGTGGCCGGTAACTGATCACCTGAAGACCAAAAGCGCCCCTTGGACAGTCCCAGGGTATGTGGGTTGGCCATAAGCTCGCAGGTCTGGGGCCTGATGACCATTTCCAGCCCGATGCTCTCCAGCATTTGCATCACTTTGCCAATCTGGGCCGTGGTTTTACCGTGTTCAACTTCCCCGATAAAGCGGGGATTGAGCTTGGTATAGGTATGTAGGTCGGACTGACGCAGACCCAATTCGGCACGCGTTTTTCCGGCAATTTCGCCTAATTCGGCTGGGTTGTGTACCACGTTTTCCATTCGGTTGCCCTGTAAGGATGGATTGATAAAAGCATAGCACAATATTCCCGGTCGGGAATTATTTTACAGATGGCCAAGGTTATAGCACCAAAATTTTCCCATAAATCGTTTATCGCCAAGGTTTGTACGGCACTGTTTGGGATAAAAGAGTCTTTCGATAATCACAAAGAGTCACTTTATGCTAATTAGTATTCCGTAAAAGAGTCACTAAGACTACAATGTGATAACGTTGTGGAATGACTAAATTGTTAGAACTGAAAGATTTGAAGCAGCTGGTTGAGCGTAACAAAGACCAGAATCCGGAATTAAACGCGGCTCTGATAGTGGCTGCGGCCATTTGGGGCGTAAAATCAGGAGAGCTATCTAAAATAGAGATAGCTGATGTATTGGTCCCAAAAGGCGTTCTAAAAAAGAAGTGGGTGCTCAGGAAAGAGATTGCATTCAACAAATGCGCCCGTGAGCTATTTACCGAACACGAAAGCTTGGTTGAGTATTTAAATGCGTACCTTGTATTTAGGATCAACAAGAAACAAAAGGTTACTAACTCTGGCGAATACCGTGGGTTAGACCCAGAAAGCAAGCTGTTCCTTGATCCTGGCGGAGAGCCCTTTAAATTCTCTCGCCGTGAAACTGATAACAAGGTGAATCTTCAGCCGACTGGCATGAATGCTTATTTTAAGAAATTGATTACAAATGCCGGTTTGCTTGGTGTGACATACAAAGATTTTCGTCGATCACTGGCAATACAAATGTATCGAGAAGGATCACGGAAGACCGGGGTTGTTAAAGATATTATGAAATATCTTGGGATACGTTCTTACAGTGCAATGCGGAAAATTTTGAGCGGTGGCCCCAAGATGCTGCATGACATGATTAAAGGTATACATAAAAAAATATGAGTGTCTACGGACTATTTTAAATAGGAACATAAATGAATAACACATTACTAGCATGCTCAGACAAATGGTTTTTTGTCGGTAAAGGAACTCTCTCAGAAGCGATCATTTATCGTGTTGCGATGTGGTCGCAATCAGAAGATGGAACAGTAACAGGGCTAATTGGTGAAATTGGATTAATGGATAACAATCCTCGACTTTCGGGGCCTCCTCCTGGATGCGAAGAAGCAGGATACTATCCTGCTGAGGCATTAACCACTAAAGCTATTGATAGTTCTTATCGTGGTGATACGGTATCGTATGAAAAAGCATTTAAACGTTTTGCCAAGTTAAAAGAAGCTAAATAAGGAAACACAATGGATCTTTGATCACGACAAAAATCTCGTGATCGGTCTTGTAATTATTATATTGCTATTAGTGATCGCTACGTCTATCTATGGATTAAAAAAATGATACATCCATTATATGGGTCATGTGAAGAAGCTAGAAAAGAGCTCAGAAAGATGGAAGAAAAAAATATGCCTAGTTTTATGTATGAATACCAGACAGAACAATTTAATAAACTTTGTAAGTAATGGAAACAAGCAATGTAGTAGGAATATTCCCATTAAAAAATGACGATTCGACAACGTTGGAATAAAGCTAAAAGTAATTGCAGAGGGAGGGATGAGATGAAGATATTGCGAGTACTCTTTTTCGGATTAATTCTTGTGAACAGTTATGTCGTCTCTGCTGAAAATAGTATTCAGTTGGGTACTGTGAGTGATAGCGATGTTGACATAACTCAAGGTACAGGTAATACATCGTCACCTTTACCCACTAACAAAGTCGTCGCTAAAGACATTCAGGATACGGAATTAACAATCCACCAAGCATCCGAAGAAAAACAAGCGCCATGGTTTGAAAAGTTAAGCTGGATTATAGTTGCAGGCTTTGTCTCTTTCATATTTGCGGTTTTTCTATGGCGTATTCAACGCAGAAATCGAGATCCGAGTGATGCGTGAGTCTACTTACCGTATTGCCCTGCTGTGCGTCCTACTCATTTCTTTCAATACAGTCGCTCTTGCTGAAAACAAGATTGAAGCCGGTGATGTGAGTAACGCCACCCTTGTGATCTTTCAGGGGAATACATTTAATTTAGGTGATGAAAAAGGATTTAAGAAATTTGTCGAACTACTTCAAGGTTATCCACGTGCATTTGAAAAATTTCAGTTATTCCTAAATACCCGTTTTGATTCAGTCGATAAAGGTCAGGAGTTCACCCACGGCAAATTAGACACGATCAAATCAATGTTGGCGGGGATTAGTAACAGCGATGAGCTGGAAACGCGTTTAAACAAAGCGGAAGCTGAAAACCAAAGATTGCAACAACATATTACGACGTTGGAACAACAACAGGACTCTGATCCTGAATTCAAAGTCGTACTGGCCAAAGCGAAAGCGGTGTTGGCAGAAAAGGCCTTTGACCAATATCACCAGGTACTGGCTGTTTTCTCGGAGATTCGAAAAAAGAAGATCAAACAAGTCTCACGAGAGCTTGCGGAGACCGCCTACCTCCGTGCACAGGAGTATGCCAGCCGTTTTGATTACACCAGTGCTCTCGAACAAATGGTTGAGGCCACAACCTATGCACCAGATAACAGTATCTACTGGAATGCATATGGGCTTTACCTAGATGATATTGCGCGTCATGAGGAGTCGATTACGGCTTTTGAAAAAGCGCTCGCTATTAACCTCAAAACCTATGGTGACACGCATCCTAGAGTGGCCACAGGGCGCAACAACCTCGGGGGGGCGTGGGAAGGACTGGGGGAGTATCAAAAGGCGATCGCGTATTACGAGCTAGCCCTGACCTCGGGCCTCAAGACCTATGGCGACACGCATCCCACTGTGGCCACAGTTCGCAACAACCTCGGGGCGGCGTGGAAGGCCCTCGGGGAGTACCCCAAGGCGATCGCGTATTACGAGCTCGCCCTGGCCTCGGACCTCAAGACCTATGGCGACGCGCATCCCGATGTGGCCACAGTTCGCAACAACCTCGGGGCAGCGTGGTACGCGCTGGGGGAGTATCCAAAGGCGATCGCGTATTACGAGCGAGCCCTGGCCTCGAACCTCAAGACCTATGGCGACGCGCATCCTAGAGTGGCCATAGGGCGCAACAACCTCGGGCTGGCGTGGCACGCACTGGGGGAGTATCAAAAGGCGATCGCGTATTATGAGCAGGCCCTGGCCTCGAGCCTCAAGACTTACGGTGAAGATCACCCTGACGTGGCTCTGCGGCACGGCAGCCTCGGGCTAGCGTGGTACGCGCTGGGGGAGTACCCAAAGGCGATCGCGTATTACGAGCTCGCCCTGGCCTCGGACCTCAAGACCTACGGTGAAGATCATCCAGCAGTGGCGAGAGATCGCAACAACCTCGGGGGGGCGTGGGATGGACTGGGGGAGTATCCAAAGGCGATCGGATATTACGAGCGAGCCCTGGCCTCGGACCTCAAGACCTACGGTGAAGATCATCCAGCAGTGGCGAGAGATCGCAACAACCTCGGGGGGGCGTGGGACGGACTGGGGGAGCATCAAAAGGCGATCGCGTATTACGAGCGAGCCCTGGCCTCGGACCTCAAGACCTATGGCGATGCGCATCCTAGAGTGGCCACAGGGCGCAGCAACCTCGGGGTGGCGTGGAAGGCACTGGGTCAGTATCAAAAGGCGATCGCGTATTACGAGCGCGCCCTGGCCTCGGACCTCAAGACCTACGGTGAAGATCATCCAGCAGTGGCGAGAGATCGCAACAACCTCGGGCGGGCGTGGGACGGACTGGGGGAGTACCCAAAGGCGATCGCGTATTACGAGTGCGCCCTGGCCTCGAACCTCAAGACCTACGGTGAAGATCATCCAGCAGTGGCAACAGTTCGTAACAACCTCGGGGAGGCGTGGAAGGCACTGGGAGCGTACCCAAAGGCGATCGCGTATTACGAGCGCGCCCTGGCCTCGGATCTCAAGACCTATGGCGACGCGCATCCTAGCGTGGCCACAGGGCGCAGCAACCTCGGGGTGGCGTGGCACGGACTGGGGGAGTACCCAAAGGCGATCGCGTATTACGAGCGCGCCCTGGCCTCGGACCTCAAGATCTATGGTGAAGATCACCCTGACGTGGCTCTGTGGCGCAACAACCTCGGGGCAGCGTGGGCGGCACTGGGGGAGTACCCAAAGGCGATCGCGTATTACGAGCGAGCCCTGGCCTTGGACCTCAAGACCTATGGCGACGCGCATCCTAGAGTGGCCATAGGGCGCAAAAACCTCGGGACGGCGTGGCACGGACTGGGGGAGTACCCAAAGGCGATCGCGTATTACGAGCGCGCCCTGGCCTCGGACCTCAAGACCTATGGTGACGCGCATCCTAGAGTGGCCACAGTTCGCAACAACCTCGGGGGGGCGTGGAAGGCACTGGGGGCGTACCCACAGGCGATGGCGTATTACGAGTCGGCCTTATCGACTTTCGTAGCAACCCTGGGGCCGGAACATCCTCATTCAATAATTGTAAGTAACAATCTTCAGTCTGTGCGAGCTAAAATTACTGATTCGGCAACATTGGAATAAAATAGGGAGTGAATGATGGCTTTTCATCAAATGATCCAGAGTTATGAATTTGCGAGAAGCATACCAAGGTCAATAGATGATGAAACTTTGGTGGACATACTACGTATTGTGGAGTTTGAAGCCGAACGAGTACGATTACTTGAGGAAGCGGGATTTGTTGATCAACTATGTACCTCAGAAGTCTTGTATCAGTATCTACTAGACTCACTTGGTGTTCCTGAATCAGGAACTTCTACCACCAAAAAAGGTGATCATCCTGCGTTTAAAAAAGAGTGTGCTTTCTCAAGGCAATGGTTCGAAGAATTGTTCTTTTCTGAATATCTTTTAAATAACAAAGATCATAATTGGGATTATAAAGATGTCTTATCAATGATTAGAGAGGAAGTAAGCAATAATCTGGAAAGGCACTTCAAATAACAATATTGGAATTTGATGGGAAGATGTAGGTATAACCTTCACGGTGTAACAAATCTCTCATACCACTGACAGTGTAGTTCACATGAAAATGATCAGACACAAATTCAATAATCGCACTGGATGTGAGATAAATATTATTGTCTAATTTCCGGCAAAGCCGTTTCAGTTGTTTGTCATCAAGGTTAGTTTGGCGTCCGGTATAATGGTGATGACGTAGCTCTGCTATGCCACCTCCTTGATATTTCTTAACATAGGAGTGCAATGTCTCGTCATCCAGCAGCAGGGCTTTCTTGGCATCCTTTAGCTTCCAGCCCGTTCCAAGTAAAATAACCACATTAATCTTATACGCTGCATGACGGTTGCGTTCAGCACTATGGGCTGCACGCAATTCACTGACTTGCTCCTTGTCCAAACTAAAAGTCTTCATGCGTCAATACACTAATAAAAATATGCACAGGTTTTAAATAGTTAAAACACCTAAATTCATAACGCCACGAGTATAGTTCGCTTTATTGCAAGGACTTTCAACGCAGCCATGGAGTTAATAGGGTGTGCAATTAGACCTAAATCTCAATCGCTACGGGTATATATTAGAAGCTGTTCAGAATAATGTTAATTGTTGACCGGAAGCCCTTTTGTTCGGCCAGTATCAAAACTGGTGGCGCTGAGTAAAATTACCTCAATCTCTTCGATTATTTCTTCCTGCCGCAGAGCGTTACACTGACTGATTAACTCGTTTGCCTTATCGTCCATGTGTTCTATAGCGCCTTCCAGATGTTGTACGCGGCGGCGGTTTTCTGCCATCAGCGAGCTATAAAGTATCTCGTGCAGGGAGGCGAACAGGTAATGGTCTGTCAGTTCCAGGAGGAAATCTGCTGGTGTAACGTTAAGGACAGGAGGATGAGGAAAGGCAGCTTCTTTACCTAAATAGCGCTGAAAGGGTGGCAATAGTTTTTGCATGAGGATCGGGTGTTCATCATCAGGGCCTACGCTACCATGACCTTCACCATGATAAAGCACGTACAGGGATAAAGTGGGATGTGTCGCCTGCAAGTTGACCAGGATGCCTGCGATGCGCATGAGTACTGTTTCTATTTCTTCAACGACGTTGGCACCTTCGATCTTGGCGATGACTCGTGGATCTTCTTCGAGCACAATATGTAGTTTGTGGCCGATAGCGACTATGATAGGTTTATTGTTTGTGCTGTCCGTAACACAGGTCGTAATACAGGATTCCATAGCGGTAAGTAGCGTCTCATTGTAATTACCGCAAAAACCGCGTTCCGAACCTATCAGAAGATAGACATTGCTTGTTTCTTTATTTCTCCTCTCAGGAGTGAGAAGTGTTTCTGGAATGAAACTAATAAAGTCGGCAGCCATAGCCTCAATGCTGTTGACAATTTCCTGTTGGCTATCAAGAAATCGACTCAACTTACGGGTCTCCATGTAGGCTAATGTTTTCATGGAGTTCATGATGTCGCGAATCTCGCCGAGCTTATGTCGGTGTTCTTCCAGCTCGCGCCGACGTGTCATGTCGAGTCCTTCTTTGCTAGGTTCAGCCACTGCGATATGGCGTCTACCCAGTGTTCGCGTGGGCTATCGATGGTCAGTGTGCTGTGTTTAACCTGAGTCTCCAGCAATGTTAGCCGGGTGGTAATTTCTTCGGGCTGACAGCCTTTGAATAGGTTGTCATTGAAGGCCACCAGCCAGGCCATCTGAAATGTGATGGGCTGTGGCAAGAGACGTTCCTGCTTGAGGATCTCTCGAAGCAGGCGACCCTTTTGGATGGCGGCTTCCATTGAGGCTTCCAGCTTGGCACTAAAGCGAGTGAATATTTCCAGTTCCAGGAATTGCAGGTAGTCCAGCTTCATACGCCCCGCCTCTTCCTTGATGCGCGGGTGTTGCGCCTGTCCGCCAATGCGTGAAACGGAGCGGGCAATATCGATGGCGGGCCGGAAACCGCCGGTGAACAAGTTGCGATCCAGATAGATCTGGCCGTCGGTGATGGAAATCAGATTGGTAGGGATGTAGGCAGCTATCTCTCCAAGCTTGGTCTCTACGATAGGTAGTGCCGTCATGCTACCACCGCCATGGGCGGAGCTGAGACAGGTGGCACGTTCCAGCAGGCGAGCATGCACCGAGAAGATGTCACCCGGATAGGCCTCACGACCGGGAGGGCGGCGCAACAACAGTGACAGTTCCCGATAAGTCTTGGCGTGAGTGGACAGGTCGTCGTAGATCACCAGCGTGTGATGTCCTTGTTGCATCCAATGCTCGGCCACCGCACAACCGGCAAAGGGTGCCAGGTGCTGGAGGCCGGGCAGGGCACTGGCCTCGGCGACGACGACTGTAGTGAAATCGAGGGCGCCGTAGGCCCGAAGGGTGTCGATGGTATTAATGACGGTGGAGCGCTTTTGACCGATGAGCACATAGATGCAGCGTACCTCCTTCCCCACCTGGTTGATGACGGTGTCCAGTGCCACCGAACTGCGTCCAAGGCCCTCGTCGCCAATCAGCAATTGCCGCTGGCCTTTACCAATAGGAATCAGGGTATCGATGACCTTGATCCCGGTGTAAAGAGGTTGATGAACGAAGTCCCGTGCAGTGATAGGGGGTGAGCGATGCTCCAACGGTTGCCATCCACTATGGCGGATGGGTGGACCATCGTCTAACGCGAGACCAAGAGGGTTGATAATGCGTCCCAGCAAACCATCTCCCACCGGGATGCTCAAAGTGTGGCCGCTACGGTGTACCGGGGTGCCTGAGGTGAGGGCGTTGGTTTCGTGTAAGAGTACGGCGCCAATACTATCCTCGGTGAGGTCGAAAACCATCGCCTGACTGCCGTCTTCGAAGTTGAGGATATCGTCCATGGCTGCGGAGGGCAGGCCGCTGATCCAGGCAATGCCATCGCCGACAGAGACCACGTGACCACGTTCGCTAAGGCGTAAACCTGGACGGTAGTTTTTAAGCCAGGCTGCCTGCCTTTCCAGCAACCCGCCTGATTGTGGCGGGTCAGGAGTCACGGGCGAGTTCCGCGAAGCTCTTTAACTCATCACGCAAATTGGCGCCAAGCACCCAGGCTCCAATGCTGATGGACAGACCGGCCAAGAGTTTACTGTCCTGTTCGTAATGAAATGACAACGTTTGCTGTGTCATGTTGTTAAGCGTCAGCTGTAATTGTTGGCACTGAGCATCTGTCAGTGGGTAGGCGCTGATGATGTGGATTTCGTTGAGCGTTTCTCCCCAGCTTGCACGCAACGTGTTGATGCGTTCGGGGGATAAGCGATTGAGTTCATCAACCAGCAATTCCAGCAAACGGGCTTCCAACTCAGGTTCCGCCACCGATTCTAACAGCCGGCTTGCGAACTGTGCGCCATGATTAATGGCTGTGGCTTCGGTTTTTTCGATGACTGTCTGCAGACGGCGCTGCTCGCTGACATGCGTCTTTTCCCGTTCCTGTTCGAGCGAATTATGCAGTGCCTGCATCAGCCGTGTGCGTTCTTTGTCGATTTCTGTTTGCAGTGTATCGCGAGCCTGTTGTCTTTCTTTTTCCCAGTCATGCAAGCGGTGTTCATATTGATCCCGCAACGCCTCGGCATCAGAGTGCAAACCTTTCGCTTCGCTCAGTGTCTGTTCGATTCCGGCTTTGCGACGCGCGATAATATTTAACACGGGCTTATAAAAGAAATGCTTCAGGATCCAGACCAGGATCACGAAGTTAATAATCTCCAGCACAAAGGTGGACCAATTCAGTTCCACGTTGTTACCCCAGAGATTGTCACTCCGCAGTTTTTACTTATGCCGTCAACGGTCATTTCAACAAGTATTCCATCATTGGATTGCGGAACAGCACAATAAGCACAATGACCAGCACGTAAATGGCCAATGATTCGATCATGGCCAGGCCGATAAACAGCGTACGGGTGATGGCTCGCTCCGCTTCCGGTTGCCGGGCCAGGGCATCCATGGCACTGCTGATGGCGCGCCCCATGGCATAGGCCGGTAGCAATACACCAATGGCGATAGCCAGAAGGGCGGCCACTGTGGAAAACAAAGTAAAGTCGGTTAAATCAGGCATGGCTTACTCCTTTTGTGATTGTTGGTTCTGCTGTAAGCGTTCATGTTGACGCCGTTGTCGCAATTGTTGTGATTGTAATCCACCCGCGACATAGATCAGTGCCAGGGTGCCGAAGATATAGGCTTGTACCAGGGCCTCGATGATATGCAGCATGAGAATAGGTACTGGCGCCAGGAATCCGGCCACCAAAAGGATTAACAGCGCCGCCATTTCCAGGCTCATCATGTTGCCGAACAGACGTACCGCCAGGGCGATGGTGCGCGTGATTTCACTGATGAGATGAAAAGGTAGCAAGATGGGGCTGGGAGTGAGGTAGTGGCGTAGATAAGCCTTCAAGCCCTGGCTGCGAATGCCGAACCAGTGAACCGAGAAAAAAACCAGAATAGCCAATGCCGATGTGGCTGATAGGTCTCGGGTAGGAGAATGCACCCCGGGAATAAGCCCACTGAGGTTAGCAATCACCAAAAACACCCATAAACTGCCGATAAAGGGTAAGAGCAAGCGGGTGTGCTCGGGGGCCACGGCGTGAATAGCGGATTCGATACTAACAACAACACCTTCGATGGCCGTCTGGAATGGCCCGGGTTCCATGGACAGCGAACGGCTGGCAAGCCAGCCAAAGAGGCCAGTAATCATCATAATGACCCAGGTGGTGACCACCGTATTGGTGATGGATATGGGGCCCCACTGGAGAAGAGTGCCAACGCCGATAGCGTCCGTTTCCATCAGTGCTCCTTCACAAATAGATAAACATTAAAGGCACCGATGACGATGCCCAGGAATATCAGGCTTAAGGTCCAGCGCATGGAATAACCCTCAAGCATGCTGTCCAGCCAGCGACCAAGGTAAGCGCCACCCACCACCGGAAGTACAAACAACAGCCCGAGTGTGCCGATATAGACAGTCTGTGCAATCAAGGTAGGCTGATCCTCCTCGGCCTGGCGCATACGCTCGGCCTGGCGCTCCACTTTTTTCTTGAGTTCTTCCTGTTTCGGCAAATGTTTTGGTGCATTGTTTGGTGTAAATAGTGGCATGGTGTTTACACCTCACTGCGGCCGAGTTCCCACATGCGTCTCAGGACTTCCTCTTCCATACGATGCAGGCTGTCTTTCATCGACTTTAGTTCTTCCTCTTCAGTGAGCAGTTGTTCTTGCAAGGCAGTGCTGATGCGTTGGTAATCGGTGTCGAACAAATAGCGCCGGGTACTAATGGTTAGTTTATTGTCGACAAAATAGAGTAGCGCTCCGGGCATAGCGAGGTATTGCCAGGGATCGTCAGCGATACGAAAACGCGCCAAACCAAAGACCAGGGAAGACATTGTGCGTGCATGATTGGCCTGGATACCAAAACTACCGGAGGCATCCTCACTGACGAATGAGGTGGCATGCTCAAAACATTCAGTACTGGTCGCATCTCGGAGAATCAGTCTAAAGGTCTTCATTTCATTGCCTCCACTCTCGCTTTTGCGCTTATTTCTGTATCGGCTTTGGCCATGGTGCCGCGCATATAACATTGTTCTTCTGGCACTTCATCATAGTGACCCTGCAAAAAGGCCTCGCAATCGGCCAAGGTGTCACTCAATGACACCGATACACCCTTGATGCCTGAGTGCGATGCTGTCGCCCAGAACGGTTGGGTGAGATAGCGTTGTAATTTGCGCGCACGCATGACGATTTGCCGATCTTTGGGTGACAGCTCCTCAAGGCCTAACATGGAGATGATGTCTTCTAACTCATGATAGCGTGCCAAATGTTCGCGCACGCCTTCAGCCACAGTGTAATGGCGGTCGCCCAGGGTATGACGATCCATAAGTTTACTGCTTGACTGCAATGGGTCCACTGCCGGATAGATACCCTTGCCGGCCTGAGCACGGGACAGAATTACGGTGGTGTCCAGATGGCTCAGAATAGCGCTTACCGCCGGGTCAGTCATATCGTCTGCCGGCACGTATACCGCTTGTACCGAAGTGATTGCTCCCTGGTGTGTAGAGAAGATGCGGTCCTGCATTTCTGCCACCTCGGTGATCAAGGTTGGTTGGTAACCCACAGTGGCGGGCATTCGTCCCAGTAGACTCGATACCTCACTGCCTGCCTGTACAAATCGGAAGATATTGTCCATCACGAATAGCACTTCTTTTTGCATAGTGTCGCGTAGATATTCGGCATAGGTGAGAGCGGACAAGCCGATACGAAAACGTACTCCAGGTGATTCATCCATCTGCCCGAAGACCATGGTGGTCTGCGGCATGACACCGGCGGCTTGCATCTCGTGCCAGAGTTCATGACCTTCACGGATACGTTCACCAACACCCGCGAACACCGAAACCCCCTCATATAAGGTGGTTACCGCATGCATGAATTCCATGATGAGCACGGTCTTTCCCACACCTGCGCCACCAAACAAACCCGTTTTGCCGCCTTTAACGAAGGGACAAAGTAGATCAATCACCTTGATACCGGTCTCCAACACACCGCTAACTCCCACCACATCACTTAACCGTGGAGGGCTGCCGTGGATGTTGCGAAAATGAGTTTGAGGGAGGGGTTCGCCGCCATCCAGAGGTTCGCCGAAGACGTTCAGTAATCGGCCCAGGCATTGGGGCGCCACCGGCACATGTAACGGTGACCCAGTATCGTACACGGACATACCGCGGCTCAACTTTGTGGTCCGATGTAGGGTAATGGCCCTGACATGATGCTCATCCAAGTGCTGATGAACTTCAAACAGATAGGTTTCACTATTAATCTGGCTGCATAAGGCCTGATGCAACGGCGGCAAACGCTCACAGGCGATGACCACCACGGGGCCATGAACCTCAGTGATAACACCGATGGATGTTCGATCTTTTTCTCCTTCAACGAAGGATATATCAGACATGGCCACTGTGCTTTTTTCAGTTTGTTTTATTTATACACCCATAATAGCGTACGTGAGCGAGGGGGCGAGTTACTACCAAAACGAATGCTGGCAGTCGTATAACTTTTTCTGAAATCCTGCTTCACACCGGGAGGTGAATCCCAGTCGGCATGCAATGCATGCCGGTGCCAAACCAGGGTAGGTTCGTTTGCAGCCGGAATCCAAAGGTTTAAACCTCTGTATAAGCACCTCAGTAAATTAAGAAAATTATGCCGTCATGGCACTGACAAGTGGCGCGTTAAATACCCGGTGTTTTTTTAAAAGTGGCGTGTTTTTAGCGCTTAATTAACATTTAACAGCGAACTCATGCTGATTTCCATAGAGGTCCCGGGTGAACCGGATAAGCAATCATTTATACGGAAGATATGGCAAAAGCGATAGCGCGAGAAATCAAACACGTAAGCCAGAAAAGCTGTTCATACTCTACTCTTCGATACTATTTTATATTCCTTGGTTTATATGGGGTGTTACTGTACATTGCAGTACAAATGCACTACCGGATGGGGGGAGCATGAATAGTCAAAAAAACACTACTTTAACTTTAAGAATCAATCCGGCCTTCAAAAAGGGGCTAAAGGCCGCTGCCGAGCAGGAGCACCGCAGTATCACTAATATGGTGGAAGTGCTGATTCGGGATTATTGCCAGCAGCACAGTATTCCGCTTGAGGCTGGCAATTCGTCGTCTGGCAGCAGAAAAAATTAAACAAAATAGAACAATAAGCAGGCAAATAGACCCGTTGCCATTCAAGTAATTCTAGGGGATTTGATGGACATAGTAAAAACCAACAACAGCACCACGCTTTCCAACTTTATCTGGAAAGCCGCCAACGAACTTTGGGGTGATTTCAAACATACGGACTTTGCCCGCATCATTATTCCATTGATGTTATTGCGTCGTTTGGAGTGTGTGCTGGAACCGAGCAAACAACAGGTGATGGAGGCCTACGAAAAAGAGAAAGATAGTGGTATTGACCTCGATTTAACCCTGCCATCTTTTTCCGGTCTGGACTTCTACAACACCAGTACCTATAGCCTGGAGACCCTGGGCGGTACCAACACCCGCGCCAACCTGGAGCAATATATCAGCCACTTCAGCGCCAATGTGCGGGTGATTTTTGATGAGTTTGGTTTTGTGAATACCATTCACGAACTGGACAAAGCGCGTCTGCTTTACCGCATGACCAGCCAGTTTGCCGCCATCGATCTGCATCCCGAGGTGGTTTCGGATCGGGTGATGTCCAACACCTATGAACAACTGATTCGTGACTTTGCCGCCAGCATCAACGAGAAGGCGGGGGAGTTCATGACCCCCAAAGACGTGGTGCATCTGGCCACCAAACTGGTGCTGGCACCCGATGAAGCGGTGTTCAACGAATCGGGGGTGATTCGCACGGTCTATGATCCCGCCTGTGGTCTGCTGGGCTTTATCTCCGATGCCATCGATCAGATCAGGGCGATGGGTTCCACGGCAGAGATTGTTCCCTTTGGTCAGGAGCTAGACCCTAAAACCCACGCCATGGCTTTAACCGCCATGCTGATTCGGGGGTATAAATCGGAAAACATCAAACAGGGCAGCAGCCTCTCCAACGATCAACTGGCCGACAAAAAATTCCACTATGGCCTGGCCAATCCGCCCTTTGGTATCAAGTGGGAAAAAGACAAAGCCGTAGTTGAAAAAGAGCAAAAAGAACAAGGTTACGCTGGGCGTTTTGGCCCAGGTCTGCCACGGGTGAGTGACGGTTCCATGCTCTTCCTTATGCATCTGGTGAGCAAAATGGAACGTCCCGAAAACGGTGGAGGCCGTGTCGGCATTGTTCTCTCCGGTTCGCCGCTGTTTACTGGTGATGCAGGTTCGGGGGAGAGTGAAATCCGCCGCTGGCTGCTGGAGCAGGATTTAGTGGAAGCGATTGTCGCTTTGCCGACGGATATGTTTTTCAATACTGGTATCGGTACCTATGTGTGGATTCTCTCCAACCACAAAGCGAAAAAACGTAAAGATAAAGTGCAGCTCATTAACCTGAGCGATACCTGGAGTGCCATGCGTAAATCCGAAGGGACTAAACGCCGCTATCTTTCTGAGGCACAGATTGATGATGTAGTGCGTGAATATGACGCCTTTAAAGAGACTGAGCGCAGCAAGATTTTTAATAGCACCGACTTTGCTTATCGCAAGGTGGCCATCAAACGGCCCTTAAAAGCCAAGCTAACCATTACCACGGAAGGCATTCAAACCTTGCAAGAAGCCAAGGCCTTTCAAAAGCTCGATGAAACACAACAACAAGCATGGTGTACACTGTTACAAAACAATGTGGGCGACCACGACTATCACTGGGCCTATGAGCAGGTAACGGCCAACAACAAGGCCGATGGCTTTGGCAAAACCACTAAGGCCATGGGCAACCTGTTTACCACCACCTTTTTAGAGCGCGATGAAAACGCCGCACCCGTGCGCGATAGCAAAGGCAATCTCGTGCCCGATACCACACTCAACGACAACGAAAGCGTGCCCTTTGGCACCAGCGTGGACGAATACTTTAAAACCGAAGTGCTGCCCCATATGCCCGATGCTTTTATTGATGAGACCGTGCGTGATGCCAAAGATGGCGAAGTCGGCATTGTTGGTTATGAAATCAACTTCAACCGCTATTTCTATAAATACGTACCGCCTCGCCCACTGCATGAGATCGATGCCGACCTGAAAGCGTCAGAGGCACGTATTCAGGCGCTATTGAACGAGGTAGCGGAGTGATGCGGGCTTATCCTGAGTATAAGGATTCTGGAGTTGAGTGGTTGGGGGCAATTCCTGCTCACTGGGAAGTAAAAAAAATCTCGTATGTAGCTCAAATGAGAAGTGGGGATTCAATCACCTCTGAGGATATCAAAGAGCATGGGAACTACCCTGTTTTTGGTGGAAATGGATTTCGTGGTTACTGTGGCGCATATAACCTACACGGTGAATATGTATTAATTGGTCGACAAGGTGCTCTTTGTGGAAATATTAACTACGGGACTGGCAAATTTTGGGCTTCAGAGCATGCTGTAGTTGTCTATCCAAGTGCACACATACAGTACAAGTGGTTAGGTGAGACCTTAAGAATTATGGATCTAAATCAATATTCTGTCTCTGCTGCACAGCCCGGCTTGTCAGTTTCAAATATTACTGCTTTAAAAATTCCATTCCCACCTACCGTAGAGCAGCAAGGTATTGCCAACTACCTCGATCGCGAAACCGCTCGCATCGATAAACTCATCAGAGAAAAACAAAATTTCATCAAACTACTCAAAGAAAAGCGCCAAGCGCTGATTAGCCATGTGGTGACCAAAGGGCTTGATCCGACGGTAAAGATGAAAGACTCGGGGGTTGAGTGGATTGGAGAAGTCCCGGAGCATTGGG